>JADMIO011565003.1_pt1 | contig 53566 bp, 35 predicted proteins | sample 8958161 | NCBI WGS metagenome assembly JADMIO01 (sample SAMN16585339, study PRJNA669376) | soil metagenome | isolation source: Crop rotation soil | place: USA: Cullars Rotation, Alabama | collected 2011 | reverse complement strand
CCGCGACAACTTGTCCACGTGGAATTCTAAGCTTAGGATCCCAATGTGCTGGAAAGGTTCAGCTCGCGGCGATGAACGTCGCGCTGCCAGACACCGGATGTCAGCGGCTGTGACGGCTCCGCCGATCGCGCCCACTCAAACCCCAGCCCAAGAAGCCCCAGCGTCAGCTCCAGCTTGTTCGGCAATTCGATTTCCCGGCCTTGCTTGCCGGCGCTGTTCGCGTTGACGTTGTCCGGCTCATTGAAGATGTCCCACACCTGCACGCGCGGATCGTCCCTGAATCGCCCGATCACGCCGCGCACATAATCTTCGAGCACCGCTCGCCGGGATGGATCGGCAAGATCCTTCGCCCCGGGACATTGCACCCAACCCGAATTATGCAGCCCGCGCACCGGCTCGGGTTGTTTCCCGAGCCTGGGATTTTTGTCCCAGCAACTGTCGAAGAAGACAAACATCGTGCCGATGCCATGCCGCCCGGCGATCGCCAGGTAATCATCGACGCGCTTGAGAAACCCCGCCGCATCGGCTTCGTACGGCAAGTGATGCCCAAACACGCGCATGCTGCTCATGCCCAGCCCCGCCGCCCAGCCGAGCTCGCGGTCGATCGTCTTCGCATCGAACGACTCGGCCTGCCACATCTCCAACTGATTGATGGAAGATGAAGGAACAAAATTGCTCCCGCAGAGCCAGGGCGTCCGAGCCTGCCAGTCCATGGCTTTCTCCGCCGACCAACGCGCCGCGTGCGTGTGTGCGTGTTTGGGCAAGGGAGGAATATTAGCTGCTTCGGCGGTCTAATGCTCAAAATCCGAGTGGGTGGGTCGGGATCGATATAATGGCTATCGGGTGAAACCGAAGATTGATCAGTGATTTCGAGGTCCGCCTATGGTCTTCATGGTCCTTACACGCTCCGGTTTTGATGAGGTGTTCCCGCGCCTCGTGAAGGAGCGCGATGCGCTGTGGGTAAACGCTGGCGTCCTTTCAGATACAGAAGTCAGTCGCTTACGCGAAGACAGTTGGAATCTGACGAAGTGGACAAATCCCCACACGGACCTCACGACCGAGATCGACACGGTGCAACTACACCACCCTGATCAGGTGGTCTGGCTTGAGACGGGTGGCGGATAACGACGCACCGCGCTATGCAGCCGCATGACCTGTCGCGCTCGCTACAATTCGAGGAGTCACGCAACCGGGGTGCTTATGTCGCAGTATACTCTCGACTATGCCGAGCCTTCGTCGCGCATAAACACATTTGCAGTTCGGGCGTCCAAGCGATTGCGGAGGGCGCTGCCGTATTTCGTGATTGCGCTGATTTGCTACATCGGCAGTTACGTCGTTCTCTCCAAGTTCGGTGAGTTTCAACCTGGGGTAATGGGAATCCACGGCCCGAAGTGGTATGCGTGGTGCCCGGCTGGTTTGCACAGCGGGTTTCGACAACGTTGGACTCTCTATTACTTTTACCTTCCGCTCTACATGACAGATCGCAACTACTGGCACCGTGATGGGGATGCCTGGACGGGTAAGTACCGCACGAGAACTCCATCGACGTCCGCCGAATACAAAGAGTGGAGAGGTCACTGAATCTGCAGTGGGACAAAGCAACCGGGACTAAGCGAACGGGCCATTTCTGATTCAACGCGCGGAAAATTTGTTCCGCGGTCGCGCGAATTTGACGGTGGGTCGGAATTTTTGGTCGCTCAACCGCACCAATTGGTCCCGCGGTCGCGAGCATTCATCCGATGGCGCGCCCAATTCCTCCCGCTGTCACAGCAAAACAGTTCATTCCCGCGGCGAAAATCCCGGCGTCGTGAGTGGAGAGGGCGTCATCGCCAGCGAACGTGTTGGGGTCGCGAGCGCTCGCGACGGCGGACGCAGTGAACGCGATGGCGCGCGGAGTGAAAGCGACGGTGCACGCAATGAACGTGCTGACGTCCTGATTGAACCGGATGGCGCCGCTAAGCTTCGGCGCAGCGCCGCGAAGCGTTCTCCATAACGGGCGAGTGAACGCGAATAACGCACGAGCGAAGCTGCATAACGCTCCGGCGAAGCGACATAACGAGCGAGCGAAGGTGCATAACGGCGGAGTGAACGCACATAGCGCGCGAGTGAAGCTACATAACAGGCGAGCGAAGCTACATAACAGGCGAGCGAAGCTACATAACAGGCGAGTGAAGTTACATAACGGGCGAGTGAAGATACATAACGCGCGAGTGAAGATACATAACGGGCGAGCGAAGATACATAACGCGCGATCGAAGATACATAACGGGCGAGTGAAGATAAATAACGCGCCAGTGAAGATACATAACGGGCCAGTGAGCCGAAATAACGCACGTTCAATGCGAAATAACAGGCGATTGGTGCGGATGCGCAGCTGGACGTCGCCCAGGGCCAGACCATTATCAACAGCAGCGAAACGCTTCTTATCGCGCCAGCGCGCAGTGTGTTCTCCTGGCTGGCTCACCCGCTTCCAGCAAGTGAACTCCATGCTCTCAGGCGCCGATGTTTAACAATGTATGCCGCATTTCTTTCGCACGAGTCCGATGTCGAACACTGAACGTCAGCGCCGCTTCCGCGCCAGCCATCCGGGCTACTTCAACAAGTACAACAACCGTAAGAAGACGATCAGGCTTGCCGCCCAAAAGAAGGTGATAGCCCTGATGCGGGAGTTGGCCAAGGCCAAAACGGCCGCGCTGCAACAGCAATCCGTGAGCCTTCTGAAGCTTGTGCCGAAACTTCCGCTGATGCTGCCCGCTCCGGTGCAGGACGTCGCGATGGCCGAACTCAATGCCCTCACCGCATCGCTCCAGTCCAAGTCCCAGCAAGCAACACTTCCCAACGCTGCCTGAGCGTGCCAAGCAGGAGAACGACCCGCGTCTCGTCGCCGCGGCGCGCGAGCTGCGGGATCGGTATCTCGAACAAGTCGAAGCGGGAACGTATCTGCCCGAGCCGTGCGGGAAGTATGAAGTCTCGCGTCAACTGACGGCGAATGTCGAACCGATCAAAGCGGTGGCGTTGCTGGCGGCGTGAGCACTCACGATCTGATATCATCTCACTTCTAGCACTCTACGATGAGCTTCTGGAAGCCGAACCGACCGCATCGACTGTCTCGGGGATTCAAGATATTCTTGGGCATCGCATATCCCGCAGTCTTTCTCATTGCCTGGGTGGTTCATCACTTCGTTCGTCTTCATGTGATCAAGACCGCGGGAACGGATGCTTGGATGAATACCGATGCGGAGGTGGCGAAGGGCTTAGGTATCGTCGCTGCTATCTACTTTGGGTTACCGGTATGCCTGCTGACGTTTGCCGGACTGTTAAAGCTGCTGCTAATCGCGATGAAGCGATATGAGGCGCGGTCGGGCCATTGAGGGATGGTAGGATCGTCCAAATCATGCCCAAACCCACCCCCGCTCTAGCAACTGAGACGAAGGCGCTGAGCGAAGCGTATACGGCGTTCAATCGGAACGATGTGGCGGCGTTCGGGCGGATTTTTGATCCGCGGATCGAGTGGATCGAATTCCTCGAGCTTCCGGGAGGCGGGACTTACCGGGGACGCGAGGCTGTGCTGGAACACCTGGCGAAGGGGCGCGAGCGTTGGGCGGAAGGAAGTTGCACGCCGCAGCGCATCATCGTCGCCGGCGAGCGGATCGTTCAGATCGTTCATGTGCGCGTGCGGTTGAAACACGAGACGGAATGGCGCGAAGGGGAAGTCGGGGAGGTGTACACCTTTCGCGAGGGGAAGGTGGTTGAGGTGCGGATTTTTGGGGAGAGCGCGGAGGCGATGGAGTGGGCGGGGGTGGACGACTTGAAGAAGAGTTAGCCACAGATGAACACAGATGGACACAGATGAAGAGCAATTCTCTTCTTTAATCTGTGGAAATCCGTGCCCCATCCGTGGCTAAATTTTCTTTCAGGGACATGGGCGAGACGCCCATGCTACGAAATTCGGAAATCCTCGACGAACCGCGTCGTCCTTACCTTCGACTCAAGGGAGGTAAGGATGCCCGCAGTTGCAGAGATTCTCGAATCGCGCGTGCTGATGGCGGACGATCCGCTGCTGGTTGCGGATGTTCAGGTCGACCACGAGCGCGGGGTGCGCAGTAAGGCGTTTGATCTTGCGCTGTCGACTGCGACGAGCGGGGCATCGATTCGCTACACAACTGACGGGAGCATGCCGACGGAGACTGTTGGCACGCTCTACAACGGGCCGATTCGGATTGATGACACGACCGTTGTTCACGCGATTGGATACAAGACGGGCGCGACTTCGACGGCGGTGCTGGAAGCGAGTTACATCTTTCCCGCGAACGTGCTTCGGCAGCCGGAGAATATCGCGGGATATCCGAACCCGCAGGAGCCCGTCACCAATCCCGGTCCCAACGAAGTGGACGTGCCGCTCACTTATGGAATGGATCAGACAATCGTCAACGATCCGCAGTATGCGCAGGCGGCGCTGGAGGGGCTGTATCAGATTCCCACGCTTTCTGTCGGCGTGGACCCTTCGAAAATTTTCGGAACGAGCGGATTTTACGACACGCCGCGGGATGAAGATCCGCCGCCGATTCCCATCTCGTTTGAATTCATCGATCCGAGCAAGCCGGAGAATAATATTGGCGTGGGCGCGGGCATTTCGGCGCACAGCGATCCGCAGGTGAAGCGATCGTTCCACATCCATTTCAGCAAGAAGTTCGGGCCATCCAAGTTGAAGGCGCCGATCTTCGACAGCGCGCCGTTCGGCGGGGACAGCGCAACGGATGAATTCGACGATCTGATTCTGCGGGCGGGGAACCATCGATCCTGGGCATATATCTCTGCGCCGTTGCAGACCACTTACACGGAAGATGAGTATGTGCGCGACACGCAGATCGCGATGACCGGGCAGGGCACGCATGGGATGTTCGTGCACTTGTACATCAACGGCATTTACTGGGGTTTGTACAACCTGGCCGAGCGTCTCGACGAGGGATATGGCAAGGCGTACTTCGACTCGAAAGGCGACGATTATTTCTCCATCAGCGACGGCGGGGTGAAATCGGGCGACGCGACGCGATGGAATTATTTGATGGACACGCTGTCCGAGAAGGATATGTCCGTCAGCGCGAATTACGCGGAGATGAAGAAATATCTGAACGTGAAACAGTTCGCCGATTATCTGATCGGGCAATGGTTCTGCGGGGTGAGCGACTGGCCCGCGAACAATTTCTGGGCGGGCGGGGATACGGCGAAGGAGCAGCCGTTTCAGTTCTTCTCGTGGGATGGGGAATTCATGATGAGTACCGTCGATCGATTTCCGACGATTCCGAATGGGCCGTGGGTGAATCCGGCTTTCAGGAATGATCCGGGCAACGCGCTCTATCGCGACATCGCCGCGTCCCAGGCCCCGATCATGAAACTATGGCGGGCATTGAAGCAGAGTCCGGATTTTATGGCGCTGTTAGCGAACGAGGTCTCGAAGAATATTGCTGAAGACGGGCCGCTTTCGGATGCGAACGCACTGGCGCGATGGAACGCGCTGAACGATTCGATCAGCAATGCCATCGTGGACGAATCCGCGCGATGGGGCGATGCGCTGGCGTCGACGGGTCGGCACACCTACACGAAGAATGGCGATTGGATCAACGCGACAGAGGAAATCGCGAACGATTTGCAGAATGCCGACGCGAAGTTTGTCGCGGCGTTGCGCGCGGAGGGATTTTATCCCTGGAACATTTACCTAAGCGCGAAAGGCACACTGAGTCTGCGCGGAACCAACGCGAGCGAGACGATTGATCTGCGAATCCGCGGGAAAGATGGCCGACTCATTGCGCGCGTGGGCGATGCTATTCAGTCGTTCAATCCTTCAAAGGTGAAGCGCATCAGCATCTACGGTTTTGGCGGAAACGATTCGATCACCGTCGGATCGAACATTCGCGGCATCTTCGCGGACGGCGGCGCAGGTAACGACACGATCCTCGGCGGAGATGGCGACGACAGCGTCTTCGCCGGCGGTGGAAAAGATTATGTGCTTGGCGGACTTGGTGACGATACGCTTGCTGGCAACGGCGGAAACGACACGCTCTCGGGCGCGGCAGGCGATGATCAACTCTTTGGCGGGCCGGATGCTGACACCATTACCGGCGGAAAAGGCGAAGACAGCGCCGCCAATGACCCCCTCGATCTATTCCACGACGTCGTCGAAGTGCTTGCGTGAATGTTCTCGTATTTGTCCATCTGCAAGCGACCAACGCGCCCGCGAGACCGAGGACTCCATTCGAGTCCTCGTCGAGTTCGCGGGAATGCTCGCTCGTCGCCGACATCGATCTTAGCCAGTCGCGAGATTTTGATGGAGCAAGCCTTGAATGAATTCAGGGCTTGTCTCGTTTTTGCACGCAAATAGTGGGTTGTGCTATCTTGCGCTTGGGCTCATGGGCACTATCGAAGCGGAAAAAGACGCGCAAGATTCCCCGGAAGCGCTGAACGAACGCGCGCTCGCGCTGGAGGCGGCGGGGCGAATGCAAGAGGCGATCGCCACCTATCAGGCGGCGATCGAACTGCGGCCGAATTTTTCCGAAGCGTGGACGAATCTGGGGACCGCGCTGCACTCCTGCGGCCTGATCGATGAAGCGCACGCTGCGCATCTTTCCGCGGTGGCGAATCTGCGAGCGCCGAATGCACAAGATCAACCGGGCGGTACGCTTTCGCAGCTGGGGTCGGTGGTTCACAACAACCTCGGCACCGTTCTTCGCGATCTCGGGCGCTTCGAGGAAGCGATCGCGGCGTTTCGCGCGGCCATCGATCTTTGGCCTGATCCGCGCATCCACGGCAACCTGCTGCTGGCGCTGAACTATTGCGAGAAAGCCACTGCCCAGGATCTCAAGCGCGAGCATTTGCGCTTCGCCGAGCTGTACGAGCGCCCGCTGCTGGCGAGCCATCGGCCGCACGATGTCACGCGCGACCCGGATCGCAGGCTGCGCATCGGTTACGTTTCTCCCGATTTTCATGATCATCCGGTTGGGCTGTTCATTGAGCCGATTCTGGCGCATCACGATCGTGCGCAATTTGAAGTCTGCTGCTACTCGACGTCGGGAATCTCCGATGCGCTGACGCAGCGGCTGCGATCCATGGTCGATCGATGGATGGATGTGCAGCATCTATCCGATGACCAGGTTGCCGAACTGATTCGGCGGGACAAAGTCGACATCCTTATCGATCTCTCCGGCCACACCGCGATGAACCGCCTGCTCATTTTTGCGCGCAGGCCCGCGCCCGTGCAGGTCACTTACCTGGGCTACCCGGACATCACCGGGTTGCAATCGATTCAGTACACGCTGTCGAGTGAAGATCTCGACGCGATCGAAATTTCCCGCGATGAGGAATTGACCGAATTCTCGCGGCTTCCCAATGGGTATTGCTGCTACCAGCCGCGCCACCAGTCCCCGGATGTCACGCCGCTGCCGGCGCGCGACAACGGGTTTGTCACCTTCGGGTGCCTGAACAATATCGGGAAGGCGGGCCCCCGCGTGCTTGAAGCCTGGGTGAAAATTCTCACGCGCGTCGCGCGATCGCGTTTGCTGCTCTACTCACCGCCCAGCGCGCGTCGCGACCACGTTAAATCATTCTTCGTCGAGAGAGGCATCGCCCCACAGCGCATCGAATTTGTCGGCAAGGAGTCGATCGAGGCGCATTTGCGAACCATCGGACGCGTCGACATCGCGCTGGACCCGTTTCCGTACAACGGCGGAACGACGACGCTCAATTCATTGTGGATGGGCGTGCCGGTGATCACTTTCGCAGGGCAGCGATCGATCTCGCGGGCGGGATACGCACTGCTTACTGCTGCGGGATTTGATGAGTTCATCGCGAAGGATATCGACGGCTATATCGACCTTGCCTGCGAAACCGCAAGCGATTTGGGGAAGCTGTCGGAGATCCGTGCGTCGCTGCGCCCGCGGATGGCGAGATCGCCTCTGTGCGACGCGCAAGCGGTCACGCGCGGCCTGGAGCAAACGCTTCGCCGTTTCTGGCGGCGCTGGTGCCAAACCGGCTGAGCGGCTTTGTGATATGCTTCGGCGGGAGAGTTTGGGCATGCGCGTCACGGTGGATCTCGGTGGTTTTCGCTGGCGTCCTCTGACCGATTCCGAAAGCGACACCCGCTTCGTCGTCCAGATGCGGAATGACCCAGAGTTTGCGCCGATGTTTTACAACTCGTCGATCACTCCAGAACAGCACCGCAAATTCATCCGCGCCGCCGACGAGCGTGACGAGATCAACTGGCTGATCGAGACGGGAACCGATTCGCAGCCGCAGGGAGTCGCGTCGATTTACAACATCGATCGAAACAACCGCAAGGCCGAGTGCGGGCGCATGGTGATGCTTCGGCCAAAACTTTTTCATCTCAACTGGATGGTGAGCATCTTCGTCGGCTTTGAAGTGATCGGCCTCAATCGCATGTATATCGAGACGCTCGAGCAGAACGAAATCGTCGCCCGCGGATGCGAGCGCATGGGGATGACGCGCGAGGGGCTCTTGCGCGGGCACGTTTTTCGCGAGGGCAAGTCGCTGAACGTCTGGATGATCGGGGGGACAGCCGACCAATGGTTTGCGCCGGGCATCCGCGAGAAATATCACGCCAAGTGGGGCGAGCCGAAGTTGATCTCGTTCGAGGGGAGCAAAATCGCATGATGCCGCTGTTTCGCCCGTCCATGGGGCAAGAGGAAATCGATGCGGTCGCGCAGGTGCTGCAAAGCGGCTGGATCGGCGCGGGCCCGAAAGCGACGGAATTTGAAGAAAAGTTCGGGAATTATCTGGGCGCGAAGAACGTCGTGAGCTTGAGCAGTTGCACCGCGGCGCTGGATCTGGCGACGATGCTGCTCGGCATCTCACCCGGCGATGAGGTCATCGTGCCGGCGATCACCTTCGTGTCGACCGCGCACGCGGTGCTGTATCGCGGCGCGAAGGTTGTCTTTGCGGATGTCGATCCGCGCACGTTGCATATCAGCTTTGAAGACGTCGCGAAAAAACTTTCGACGAAGACCAAGGCGGTGATCCCGGTGCACTATGCCGGCCGTCCCGTCGACGTGCGCGGCTTGCGAAAAGTCGTCGGCGAGCGGGTCGCGATCATCGAAGACTGCGCTCATGCCGCGGGCGCGAGTTATTACGGGAAGAAAGTCGGTTCCGAAGGAAATCTCTCCTGCTTCAGTTTTCACGCGGTGAAAAATCTGGCGATGGGAGACGGCGGGGCGCTGGTCGTTTCGCGCACTGAAGATTTCGATCGCGCCAAACGCTTGCGCTGGCTCGGCATCGATCGCGACACCTGGGCGCGCAGCGATTCCAACCGCAAATACTGGTGGCAATACAACGTCGCGGAGCTCGGGTACAAGTGCCAGATGAATGACATCCTCGCCGCCATCGGCATCGTGCAGCTCGCGAAGCTCGATCGCATGAACGCGCGGCGGCGGGAGATTGCGAAGATTTACAATGAATCTCTGGCCGGCGTGGTCGAGACGCCGCCGACTGACACGAGCGACTTTCAATCCGCGTGGCACATCTACTGCGTGCAGTGCGACCGCCGCGACGACCTCGCCGCGCACCTCGCGGAGGCGGGCATCACCACCGGCGTGCACTACCATCCGATTCATCTTTACGAGGGATGTTACGACAAGCAGCCAGCGCTTCCGGTCGCCGAGGCGAAGGCAAAACGGATCCTCTCGTTGCCGATGTTTCCGGACATGTCGGACGATCAGGTGATGCAAGTGTGCGAGCAGATCAAAAAGTTTTACAAATAACGGACATGTGGCATCGTTTCGTGCAACCTTTCCGCAACCTGATTCTCGCCGCGCTGGCCGAAGCCGCGCGGCAAGGTCGGGACGAGGCGCAGCCGCAGGATTTGTCAGCTGCAATCGCGCATGTCCCCGAATGTTGCGCGGCGCAAATCCTTCGTCGACGCAACGCGCTCGAGCAGCCCGCTCCAGCCGACGCGACAAATGCGGCCAACGCCATCGCACCTGAAACGATGCGCCTCTTTGAGCAAGTCTATTTGGAAGCCGCAGAGCTTAACGACCGAGACATCGGCAGCGATCATCTCCTTCTCGCGTTGCTTCGGCTGGATTTGGCGACAGAGTTGAAGTCTCGCGGCGTTACCTATCAGTCTGTTCTTCGTGAGATTCGCCGGTTGCGGCGGCGTGATGTGGGTCCCGATCGCGATCCGCGACGCGGCAGCGTGCTCGCTCCGCTCACTCGGCCTGTGAGAAACGCGCTGCAGCGCATTGGCAGCGCCTACACGATTTACGCAAAGCACAGCATCGTCCATCCCGGCCTGACCGGCGATCCGCATCGTATTTACGACCGAATGCGCAATCTCGCGCCGGTTCGTCGCGATCCGCTTCTGCCGTTCTGGGTGATTACGGGTTATTCCGAAGCGGTGACGGCGCTGCGCGACCCGCGATTTACCTGCGTGCCGCACTCGGGCCGCACCATGAGCGGACGGATGGAGATTGAAATGCTTCCCAAGGGACCCGTGCGGCGCGATCTGTGCGTGATCGCCGGCGTGCTGAGCGGGATGATGGTTTTCTCCGATCCACCGGGGCATCCCAAAACTCGGGCCCAGATGGCGCAGATGTTTTCCCCGCGCAACGTCGCAGCGCTACGCAAGCGCGTGCAGCAGATCGCCGACGAGCTGCTGGACCAGATCGCGCCGCGCGGACGCATGGACCTGATGAAGGATTTTGCCGGCCCGCTCCCGCTGATGGTCATCGCGGAAATTCTCGGATTCAATCGCGAAGATCCTGCCGACCTGCGGCGCTGGGCCAATGGACTGCGGGAAACATTTTCATTCGTTTCGTCGCTGCGCGCCGACCTGAGCATCCGCGCCGCGATGCTCGAGATGCGCGCGTGCTTCGAGCGAATTGTCGGCGAGCTGCGCTCTTCGCCGGATGAGTCCTTGATGAGCGAACTGATTCACACGCCCGGCGAATCAATCGACATGCACGAGCTGTTCGCGAATTGTTTTTTCCTCCTCGCCGCCGGACATGTGACCACCGCAAGCACGATCGGCCACAGCATGCGCGAGCTGATGAGACATCCCGATGAACTCCAGCGGGTGATCGATGATCCCGCGCTGATCCCCGGCGCGATCGAGGAGGTGCTGCGCATGCACGCGCCGGTGCAGTGGACGCGCCGCCGGGCCATGGAAGATCTGGAGATTGCCGGCGTGAAGGTCGCGAAAGACGAGACGGTTATGGTTTCGATGGGCGCCGCCAATCATGACCCGCGGCAATTCCCCGATCCGCATCGCTTCGACGTCACCCGCAAGGACGCGAGCAGGCATATCACCTTCGGAGGCGGAAATCATTTCTGCCTCGGCGCGGGTCTGGCGCGGCTGGAGCTGCAGATCGCGCTGGCGACGCTGCTGCGCCGCTTTAAGAACTTCCGGATCCAGGAGGGTTTTGAAGTCACCTGGGATCGTGGCCAGACCTTGCAAGGCTTTGAAAGTTTTCCGATGACATTCGACGTAGTCGAGGCGCCGGGTCCGGCCTATGTTTCCGATTGAGCTCCAATGATCGCACTGGGAATTATCGGCTTCGGACGCATCGGCGCGCTGCATGCGGAATGGTTGGAGGAGGCGCAGGGCATTCGCGTCGTCGCGGTCGCGGATGCGACGGAGGCGCGGCGGAAGCTCGCGGGAGAAAGAGGACTTCGCGCGGTTGAAAATGTCGATGCGCTGATTCGCGATGCGTCGATTGACGCGCTGTTGGTTTCCTCGCCGACCGCGATGCATTTCGAGCATGCGTCGGCGACGCTGGCGGCGCGAAAGCACGTGATGGTCGAGAAGCCGATGGCGCTCGACCTCAAGCAGGCCCGCGAGCTGAACGTCATTGCGCAACAGAACGGTCGCGTGCTCAGCGTCTTCCACAACCGCCGCTGGGATCTCGATTATCTCACCGTCAAGAGAGCGATCGACGAAGGAAGATTCGGAAAGCTCATCAACATCGAGAGCCGCATCGGCCAGTGGGAATCGTGCGTCGGTCCCGCGGCGAAGGAGTGGCGGCCGAACTGGCGCAATGAGGCGCAGTTCGGCGGCGGGGGGCTTTACGATTGGGGCTCTCATTTTCTCGATCAGATGTGGCGGCTGATGTTTCCCGCTAAGCCGCAAGCGGTGTTTGCCCAGCTGCGCGGAAATGTGTGGAGCAAAGACTGCGACGACTTTGCGCGCGTGTGCATCGATTTCGACAACGACGCGGTGGCGATGGTCGAGATCAACACGACGACGACGCGTCCGCTGCCGCGCTGGCACATCGACGGCGTTAGCGGCTCGGCGGACAGCCCGCACAGTTTGAATTACGATCAGCAGACGTGGGCAACGCTGCACTTCACCGCGCCCGGCGATCCTCCACGCACCGCGCCGCTTCCACTGGCAACTCGCGGCCTGACCGAAGCCGATATCTGGGAACAATTCGCAAGCGCCTGTGAGGGGAAAGGCTCACCCGCCGTTCGCGCCGAAAGTGTGCTGCCAACCATGGCGCTGCTCGACGCGGCGCGAGAGAGCAGTCGCACGGAGCGCAGCGTTGCTATCACCGACGCGGTGGAGTGGGTTCTCGCTTAGCGGTCGGGCCGAAGGCCCACGCGGAGAACCAGTGGGCCTTCGGCCCGACCGCTAAGCAGGAAACGGCATCTTTCAGAGATCATCCGCCTTTGGATTCGTCGTGGGACTCGTCGTCGGTTTTGTTGTGGACTGCGTCGTCGGCACGAATCCTTCATCCTTCATCATCTGCCGGATCTTTTCGACGCCCTTCTGGTTTTTGCTGCGGACGTATTCCAGCACGTCCGGCGGGAGTGATGATTCGTAGACGCTGACCTTAACGCCCTTGTCATCCGGCAAGGTGATGAGCGGTTCGCGCGTGCCCGCGGTGGCGTTCCAGATGTGCACGCCTTTGTCGGTGACGCCGTACGCGAGGCCGGTCACGCCGGAGATATTTTCCAGCGCCTGCCGCACGCTGACGTTTTCCAGGATCAGTCGCACGTTGCGGAATTGCGGGCGGATGCGCTGCGTCGAGCCTGCGTCGATCTGGAAGTCGACGCCGGCGCGTGTCGACAGTTCGCTCAGCACCTGCGCGATGTCCACGCCGTCGTAGCGAACGGTCAGCGTTTTATCGAGCTGCGTGCGGATCTGTTCTTCCTTGGCGACGATGACCAACGTCTTGCCCCAGGGATGCCAGGTCGAGTTGGTTGACTTGGGAATGGACTCGAGCGCATCCATCATCGTCGCGTTGCGCGGGACGGTGATGGGCGTTTCGCCGGTGCGCGCGTCAAAGGCGCGATCCTCGACGGCGAAGAGCGATTTCTCTGAGAGCAACTTGGAGTCGACCGCGGCGAGGAGTTGCTTCACAGTCGGCCGATCGGTATCGAGCCCCAGCGGGGTCGACGCGAGAAAATCCAGCACCGCCAGCTCCTGCACGCTAGCGCGGCGACCGAGACGTTTCAGCGCCGGCATCGGGCGCAGCTCGACGGTTTCCGCGCCGACGACAAACGTCAGCCCCAGCTTGCGCGTGATCGCTTCGAGCGCGCCGCGCAGGGTCTGGTTTTGAATCTTCGCGGAGATGTTGGTCTGCTCGCCCCAGGGGAGAAGATCGTACACCAGCGAGCTGCTCTCGATCGGCACGCCGACCTTCTGCTTGATCGTGTCCAGCGCCGTCGGCAACGGCGTGTCGGTGAGCTGGAGATCGACCTGCTTGTCGAGCGCTTCGTTGATGAGCGCCGAGGAATCGGCCCAGAGGCAGTTGCTCAAAGCGATGACGATAAGGAACGCGAGTTTTCTGGACATGAAGACACCAGTTGGGACACGTTAATACGCGCCGTCATTGGTATCTTGCGAGTTATCGATGTTGCTGGCAAGCCAGGTGACGCGCGAGGGGCGATAGATCACGTCTTCGGCGATGCGCCAGTTGTTCTCAGCCAGGCCGGGCGCGGGAGAGATGCTGATGTCGAGCACAGGCTTGTTCACCGCGACTTCGGCGCTGGGTCCGGAGACTTCAATAACCGAAGCGCCTTGCGCGACAACCGAAATCGGCGCCGGCTTCTGCGGCTTGTACAGGTGAATCGCGATGCCGACGGCGATCACCACCGACGCCGCGAGCGCGAGGGCGGCGGGGGCGCGCCACTTGCCGATGAACATCCGCCGCGCGGGAATTTCTTCCCGCGCGACCGCGGCGGAGATCTTCGTCGCCAGCGAATCGAAATCGATCCGCGGGAGCGGAAGATTCGCCTGCAGCGACTGGTTGAGTTGCTGATACTCCGCGAAGATCGCGCGCGCTTCGGCATCGGTTGCGAGGCGTTCTTCCAGCGCAGCAGACTCCCGCGCGGGCAATGTCCCGTCGAGATACTGACTGATCTGAAATTCGAGTTCTTCGCGAATCATTTCAGTAGCATGGGCGTCTCGCCCATGCCTTCTTTCTTAAATACACATGGGCGAGACGCCCATGCTACGAAAGATGCTCCTTCATCAGGTCCTTCAGTCTTTTTCGGCCCTGGAACACGTGCCACTTCACCGCTTCTACCGAACAATTCAAAACTTCGGCGATCTGCTTCTGGGGCATCTCGTCGATTGTAAACATCATCAACGCCATCCGCTGCCTCTCGGGCAGTTGGCTCATTGCCTGCTTGAGCCGTTCGCCCATCTCGCGGCTTTCCAGATTATGCACCGGATCGCCGCTTTTGCTCATCCACTCGCTCCCGCCGGATTCGGGTGCATCGGTCTGCTGTTTCCCCAGCAGATCGTCCAGCGGCAGTTGCGAGCGAACTTTCCGGCTCCGCCGGTAGTTGAGCGAAAGGTTCGAGACGATTCGCATCAACCAGCCGCCGAAGGCCTCGGGCTTGTTGAGCGTAGCCAGGCTGGTAAATGCTTTCAGAAACGCGTCCTGCGTGACCTCGAGCGCGTCCTGGCTGTTGCCCAGCAGCCGATAGGAGACCGCGACCGCCTGCCGCTGGTATCTGCTGATCAGCACGTCAAACGCAGGTCTTTGTCCGTCAAGAACTTGCGCGACAAGCTGACCGTCGGTCGGCGACTCGGGGTCACGTGAGGATGACTCGGTCGCCTGCGGCTCCATAACAAAGACACTGTATCCGGCGGTGCGTTAGAGGGTTGCGTTAATTTTCTATCGGACGTCACCGAACATCTTTGAGCAGATCCCGGCAATAGCTCCGCACCGCGGCGGCGATCGCTTCGGGGGATTCCTTCTGATGCTCCTGCATTCGCCGTACGACTGCGCTGCCGACAATCGCCCCGTCGGCGATGCGCGCAAGCTGCGCGACATGCTGCGGTTTGGAAATTCCGAAGCCAACGCAAACCGGACATTCGGTCGCGCCCTTCAACTGCTTCACGTTCTGTTCGAGGTCCGCGGGAAGCTTGTCTCGCTCGCCGGTGATGCCGGTGATCGACAGGTAGTAAATGAACCCGCTGCACAGCTTGGCGATTTCGGCGCGCCGCTGAGGCGAAGTCGTCGGCGCGATGAGCAGAATCGTGTCGAGCCCGCCCGCGCGGACGGTTTCGCAGATTTTCTGCGCTTCGGGCGGCGGAAGATCGGGGAGGATCAGGCCGTCGAAACCGGCGCGCTTGGCGTCGTCGACGAACCGCTTCACGCCGTGACGAAAAACAATGCTGAAGCTGACCATCGCGACGAGCGGGATGGAGACGGTCGGGCGCGCCTTCGCGATCGTCGCGAAGACGTCCGCGAGCTTGAGTTTTTTGGCGAGCGAGTCCGCGAAGGCTTCCTGAATGACGGGACCGTCGGCGATGGGATCGGAAAACGGAATGCCGACTTCCACGATGTTCGCGCCGGCGGCTTCAATCGCGGGAAGGGTCGCGGCGGTGGTTTGGAGATTCGGATACCCCGCCGGGACGAAAGGCATCAGCGCGATCTGCTTCCTGGCGCGCAGCTGCGCGAAAGTTTCGGCGATCGAAGTCCGTTTCAAGTCCACAGACATCACCGCGCGATGATACGGGAGGAGGGTTGAGGGTCAAATGGACCAAGGGGATTCCCTTCTGTGGGTGCTTCACGCGGGGGCAGAGCGCAGCGCCGCCCCTGATCCGTCCTGTCCGAGAAAGATCAGGGGCGGCGCTGCGCTCTGCCCCCGCGTGAAGAGTGAGCGCCAATCAAATCCCGCAAAGCGCCAGCAAATCCGCGGGGGAATTGGCCCACGCGTCCGGCTTGAGCGCGCGTAGTTCGTCCGCGTAGACCGGATGCCATCCCGCGGCGACAGTGCGCATGTTGGCGTTGCGACCGGCGCCGATGTCCACCGGGGCGTCGCCGACGAAGATGCAATCGGTCGGGGGAATTTTCAGCTCACTGGCGACGCGCAGCACGCCGATGGGTGAGGGCTTCTGCTCGGCGACCTCCTCGCCGGTAACCACGGCGCCGAAGAGATTCGTCCAGCCAAGTTTGTCCAGCGTGATGTCGGCGCTGCGACGGCCTTTGCCGGTCATCAGCCCCAGCGGCATGCGGTGCTGCTGGAACGCTCTCAGCATATCGGTGACGCCTTCGAACGGCTCGACGATGTCGTCATGCACGGCTTCGTAGTGGGCGTGATAATCCTCCAGCGCCGCAGCCCACGCGGACTCGGGGAGCTCGCGCTGGATCATGTAAGGGTCGGGAATTCCGAAGCGCGAGATGACCTCCTGCGCGGTGTAAGTCCGGCCGGTGTGCTTCGGAATCGCGAAATTCCACGCGGCGACGATCAGATCAAACGTATCCGCGAGCGTGCCGTCGAGATCGAAAATCACCGCGCGCGGACGCGGACTCATAGGCAGCATCATCAGTGGCCGCCCTTTTAACGGCTGTCCGCCGGGTTGGGAAGCAATGGGGTGTTGCGCAAACGCGCGCGCATGCCCGCAACACCCGCGGGAAAAATATTCCTCATTTTTGAGCGGAAAACGGCGAACGTTGCGCGAACGCGCGCGCGTTTGCGCAACACCTCCGTGAAGGGTAGGAGATGGTGCGCCGGCTGGAGGGGGACGAGCTATGCGAAGAAGGAATTGCAAAATGAAAAATGAAAAATGCAAAGTGCAAATTGGATCGTCCATGGCGCCGCGGAGTATCGGTTTTGATCGAGCATATAGAACGCGTGCGTGCGCGCGCACGCGTTGGCGCCGCACGTTGGGGTTCGTTACAAATCGAACTTGCCACGTTAAGATCGCCCCTCACCCGAAAAAAGGAGCATCCTTGAGTCGCTTCCATCGCTTCGCGCTGCTCGCGTTCGTTTTCCTCGCCGGATGCAGCTCGACGTTCGAGAAAGATCTGGCCTTCTCGATCAAGCCGCAGTCGTTCACGTTCATTCATATTTCCGATCCGCACGTCGGCGTTGAAGGGCACGCGGAGACGGATGCGGCGATGTTCAAGGAGATGTCGCAGCTCAAGCCGCAGCCGAAGTTCGTGGTTGCGACCGGCGACATCTGCGAGATCGGCGGCGATGAGGAATACGCGCAGTGGCGCGAGACGCTTGCGAGCCTGGGCGACGTGAAGATGTATGTCGCGCCGGGCAATCACGACGTGCGCTGGAACCCGCGCGGCAAAGAGGGCTACACGCGCGGCGTGCAGGGACCGCTGTATCAGTCGTGGGATTTTGGCGGCGTGCATTTCGTCACGCTCGATTCGACCGTGCTGCTGGAGCATTGGGGACACATCTCGCAGGAGCAGCTCGACTGGTTGAAGAAGGATCTGGAAAAAGTCGGCAAGGAGCGCCCGGTCGTGATTGGATTCCATCACTGGATCGGCCGCGAGAGCGTGATGGTCGACAACGAGCAGACGCTGATCGATCTGGTCGCGCCATACAACGTCGTGCTGTGGCTTCAGGGTCACGGGCACAACGACATCGACTGGAACATCAACGGCGCGCCCGCGACGATGGTCGCGGGGTTGTACCAGGGTTCGTACAACATCATCGAAGTCACACCGACCGAAATGAAAATCCGCAAACGGAAGATCGCCAAGCCGAAGAAGGGCAGCGAGATGATTCGCGAAGCGGCGACTGCGCCGGCGGAGCCGACTTCGGTCGTCGAAGACGTGATGACGATTCCGCTGAAAAAGCAGCCGCAAGTGGCGTGGTCGGCGGATGCGAAGATCGCGACCGACAGGATCGAAGTGACCGCGGGCAGCAGCGAATTGCCGGGCGACGCGAAAGTTGAGTGCCGCATTGACGGCGGGAAGTACGAGGAGATGTCGCGGGGGCGTCACGTGTGGCATGGGAAGATTCCCACCACGCAGATGGTTCCGGGCGAGCACGAAGTGACGGTGCAGCTGACGATCGGCAAGCGCGCATATCAGAAGCCCATTCCCGTGACGCTCGAAGGCGCGGTCAAGCCGATCTGGGAGACGAACGTCGGCGGAGCGGTGCAGTCGTGGCTGTCGCGCGATCTGGACATGTTGTTCGTCGCGACGATGGGAAATGATTTCGTCGCGCTCGACGCTTCGAACGGACATGAACGCTGGCGCGTGAAGACGGGCGGCCCGATTTTTTCGATGGGGCAGATCGTCCGCAGCTCAAGCACCGGGGAGGGAACGATTTTCTTCGGCTCGGCGGATCATTACGTCTATGCGATCGACGAGAAGAGCGGCCACCAGAAATGGAAATCCGAAACCGGCGGCGCGGTGCTCGCGGGGCCGGCTTATGCGAAGGGCGTCGTCTGCGTCGGCACGACCGACACGAAGATTTACGGGCTCAACGCTCGCGATGGATCGATCAAATGGACCGTGCCGGGAAAGAACATGTACCAGGCGCGCACCGGCACCGACGGTGAGCGATTTTTCGTCGGCGGGTGGGACAACATGTTCCGCTGCATCGATGCCGCGAGCGGGAATGAACTGTGGGCAAAACGTCTTGGCAAATCCGCGCGGTCGGATGTCTTCTCCGCCTACGCTCCCGCGATCACGACACCTGCTGTCGGCAATGGCCGCGTTTACATCAGCACCAACGACGGCGTGCTGCACGCGTTGAACATTTCCGACGGCTCGGAAGTCTGGCGCGTCGACTGGAAGCGCATGGGTTACTCGAGCCCATTGCATGTCGACGGCAAAGTCTTCGCGGCGTTGTCGGATGAAGGAAAAGTTTTCCGCGTGAATGCCAACCCACAAACTTCAGCGGCGACGACGTTGCCGACCACTGGCCCGAGCAAAGATCCCGTGCCGGTAAACCTGGCCGAGCTCGCGTGGCAGGCGGAGACAGGTTCGGTGATCTACGACTCGAGCTTCGCCTACGGCGGCGGGGGATATGTCTACATCGGCTCAGTCAGCGGCGTGCTCAGCGCCTTCGACGCGGGCACGGGCAGACGCGTGTGGCAATACCGACTTGGAACCGGCCATCTTCTCGGCTCACCCGTCGCCGATGACGAACGCGTGTACATGGGATCGATGAGCGGAAAGGTCGTCGCCCTGCCGGCGAAACCAAAGAATGATTAACCGCAGATGGACGCAGATAAACGCAGATGAAATGCAGAAAGAGACTTCTTATCTGCGTTCATCTGCGTTTATCTGCGGTTTACTATTTCTTCTTCACAACCGCCAGCTTGCTCACCGGCAGCGGTCCGACAAAACCGGTTGTCTTCTTCTTCGCGGCGGCCTGTGTGCGCTTGAAGCCGAAATCCGGGAAGTCGCGGCCGACGCTGGCGATGGCGAGCAGAGAATTGCCCGCCTGCGCTGTGCCTTTCACCTGCGTGCTCACCGTCGCGTCGGGGCCGAGGAGCTGGACCTTTTCGCCCTTGTAGTAGACGTCGATGGTAGCTTGCGCGTCGTGATCGGAAAGGTTGTAACCCGCGACGCCGTATGTGCCGGTGACGGGCGCTTTCTCGAAGTAGACGACTTCGAATCCGCCGCTCGGTCCGCCGCGATGATCCCACGCGGTTGTTCCGCCGCTGGGGCTGATGTTCAGGCCCGGCGATGGATAGACGAATTCACCACCCGGGACTTTCGGCGTATCGGGCGTGATGACGGCGAGGTCGAGGTTTGTGTCGCCGCCCCAGCGCAGGATGAAGTTCAACTCGCCGACCAGAACGCCCGGGAGCTCATCGTCGCCCGGCGCCGAACCGCCGCGAACGATGTTCAGGCCCGTGCCGCGATCGAACGAGACGTTCCCGCCGCGCGCGATGACGGTCGCGATGAGCTGACTCTCCGCAGCGGTGCGGGATTTCTTGGTGTTCGGATCGATCAGCGATTCACCCAGCGCGACTTTCGCGGGGTTGGTTTCTTCGCTGGTGACCCGCGTCTTGCCTTGCCCCGGCGCGCCGAGCGCAGCGCGTCCGGCACGGCGAAGATTTCGGAATTCCGCGCGGCCGGTGAGACTCACCGCTTCGGGAATGAATGGCCGCTGGTCGTACAGGCTGACCTTCGTGCCGCGAACGGCGAGCGTTGCGTTGGGGCTGTGCAGCACCGACTGATGCTCCGAGCCGCCGCCTTCAAGGTCGTAACGCGTGCGGCCGTATTGAATGCCCAGATCGGTCTTGGTCTTGTTGCCGTCCTTGATGAGCTGAAGGATCTTCAGCGTCGTCAAGCGATCGACCGACACGGTTTGGTCGGGCAGGATCTTGAACTGAATCGTTCCCTTGGGTCCGGTGCGGAACTCCGCGGTCTTCGTCAGCTCCATGCCTTTGGTCGCGGGCTTCCATTGCTTGGTTTCGTCCTCGCGCACGAAGCCCTGGTCCTGGACGTCGGTGACGACGACTTTCAGATCGTCGCTCGCCGCCTGCGTCGCGGGATCGGCCTGGATCAATGCATAGATCGGATCGCGCGACATGCTGGGCACGAAGCTCCACGCGTCCATGTCGATGGCGTCGTTCATCGCGGTCGCCGTGGGCGTGGGCGCCGGCGGGACGACGGCAGCGGGGTAGTCCGCGGGGTTGCCGGCGATGTAATCCTGCACGCGGCCGATCACGCCGACGAATTCAGCGCCGGAGAAAATCTGGTTGTCGCTGCTCTCAGGATAAATCTGTCGCGCTTCCAATTCGCGAATCGCGTAACGCGGCGTGGCGCCGAAAATATGCATGCTCACACCGCCAGACAGATGCAGGGTCTTAACCAGCGCCACCGCGAGCGTGCCGCGCTCCAGCGCGTTGTCCGCGGGCTGGTTGAACCCGCGCGGCAGCAACCCGCGCGATCTCAGCTCGGCGACGCGCGCATCGTAATCCGCGGCGTCGTCCTTGCCGTCGAGATAAAGCAGCAGGCCGTGAAACGCTTCGTCATTGCTGGCGAGCGGTTTCACCGCCATCTCGTGCCAGTAATCCATCTGCTGGGCCGGCTCGTTGCCCGCCAGGCGCGGCATGACCGAATCGGGGACATGTGTGCTGGCGCACCCGCCGATCAGAATTGCCAACCCCACCAGGGAAAGGATTCGAATGGTTCGATCAGAACGCATAAGTCACCCCGATCGAGAAATATTGACGCGGGTTCTCATCCTGCACGACAGCCGTGCCGGGGAAAAAGATGCCATACCTCATAGCTACTGTTACGTCGGTCGTTACTTGCCAGTTGAGGTATATATCCGGCTCAAAACCGAGGTAATGGTCATTTGTGGTAGGTTCGTCGATGGGAGCGTTCTCCGCGAGCTTGGCGAAGACTAAAAGGTCTGTTCCCACCTGAAGTTGCCGCAATCGGGAGACGTCCGGCAGCGGAAACATGGAGCCGCCGATACGCAACATCGCCAGGTTGGAGATATCCGGCGAAAACGCCACGCCGGTGTCGAGAAGGCCAAAACCATTGAAAGCGCGGTCGCGGGTGCCCGGGTTGTTGCCGCCGAAGGTGTTGGAGCCATGCACGATTCGATCGTCATCGCCGCTGGCGAGGATGATCTCGGCGCCCAACCGGCTTCGACGCGCGTCGGGGATGATGTAATCGAGCCGCATGTCCAGCGCCAGCGCCTGGACCTCATCGCGCGTCTGATCGACCGGCGTGAAGGATCGCGTGACCGCGCCGGAGTCCGGATCGACGTTGGTCACAAATGTGAAACTGCTCGAGCGATTGTTGCCGTCTTCGTAAACGACTTCGATGCCGTAATTGAGTCGGTCGGTGAGGGTGCCGGTCGAGCCGATGCCCAGGTAGGCGGTGTTGTATTCGTAGGTCGTCGACGTGTTGGCCTGGTTGGAGAAATCGTCCTCGTTGTAATCGCGCTGCAGGAGTCCATAGATGAAAGGCTGATGCTGAGAGCCGTGCGCGGTGAGCATCGCGCCGTAGAAACCGCGGCGGGTGTTGTGATCGAAGTTGGGACGCGAGCTGTCGTAGTCGACGGTGCGCGTCGGCGTCACGCCAGCAACGAATCCGAGCCCGAGCCCGCCGCGAATAAATTCGCCCTGCACGCCGTCGACTGTCTGGCTGAGCACGAGCCCGTTGCCCCAGTACGCCAGCTCGCGCCCGGCTTTGATGATGATGTTGTTCTGCGAAGCTTCGCGGCTGGATGTCGCGTTCATGCGCGCGCTGTCGAATCTCCAGAAGCCGCGCTCAAGGTCGGGATCGATGATCTCATCGCCGAAGCCGTCGAAGCTGTCCTGGTCGTTGAAGTCGCGATAGCCCACGCGGCCGCGCAGGAATATCTCGTTCGCCGGGTCCAGGTTGACGCGGAGATAACCGACCAGGTCCCACTGCCGCAGGATGTGATTGTCGTGCGCTTCGTCGTCGATGGAGAGATAGTTGAAGCTCGCAAACCCGCCGTAGTCGATGAGCGCCCGCTGGTTGAGCGGCACGGTCTGATCGATGCGCAACTGGGTTTCGCGCTGCCGCAATTCCGCCTGTCGCTCGAAGCGATCCAGGTCGGTTTGCGCCTGCGCCCGAACCAGCCGAGGCGCGAGAAACATCAAACCCAGCACAATGAACCAAATGCCGCGCGACAACGACTCACGGCCCGCAGTTAAAAATTGCCGCCTGACGATGTGCCACCTCGCTGAAATGTCCGAGAGAAAGTGCGCCGGGCAAATCGTATAGAGGGGGGAACTTTGATGCAACAGAGAAGAGAGTTAGCCACAGATGGGGCACGGATTTACACAGATGAGGATCGATTCTTTTCTTGTCTTATCTGTGTGAATCTGTGCCCCATCTCAAATCTTACGAAATCGGAATGGCCGGTTGGGGTTGAAGCGTCGGTTCCTCCGCGCGCTCTACGACGAGGCTCACGACATCCGTCGGACAAACCTCGACGCATTCGCCGTCCATGTCGCATTTGTTGATGTGACGCAGGTCGATCACCGCCTTGCCGTCCTGCATGCGCAGCACACCCTTGTCGCAGTGAGCGACGCAGACGTCACAGCCGATGCAGTCTCTCGTGTCGATGGACAACGAGACTTTCAGTGAAGCGCGGCTGCGCGGATCCGCCTTCGTGAAGCTGCCGACGGGACTGGACATCTCGCGGGCTTCGGCGGTGTCGTCGGAATCGAACGGGCCGTGCGGTCCGACATCCATCACGCCGGGGCGGCGCAGGTGATACACCGGCTGGTTGCACGTCGAGCAAAGCTGAAGCTGCTCGAGCTTGGAGAGATATTTGATCGTCGTGCTGACGACGGTGGCGTGGCTCCACGTCAGCGGGCTGACGCTGATGGGGGCGTTGGTGTAGGGGTTGACCTGCTCAGCGAGCACGCCGCTTTCGAGCGCGTGGCTGGCGGTCCATTGGAAGATCGGCAGGGCCAACTTCAGCTCCGCGGGAGTTTTGGCGCGGGTGATGAAATAGTCCGCCAGCCAGAGCGTGCAGATAAACCACGGATTTCCCGGCACGGCGGAGATGTCGTTGCTGATGCGGTGGTAGTAGTCGTTCTCGTATCGCGCCACGCCGCCGACGCGGGTTTTGATCCAGAGTTTTTCCTCGACGGCGCGCATCGTCGACACGACGCGCGGGTCATCCGCGGGGAACAGGTCGAATTTGTAGATCGCGTAGAGCGAGGCGTCGATGATCTCATCCGTCTCGTAGATTGCGTCGAGGTCGGGTTGGACGGGCGGCGCAAGCGCCGCCGCTAAATTTTCGCGCGGGATGAGACGGCGGACGAAACGATTGAGCTTGGCGTTAAAAAGATACTTCGCGGCGCCGGCTTTGATTTCCTCGGCGGCCTTGAGATATCGCTCGGCTTTTTCGCGGTCGCCGAAACAGGTCGCGAAGTAGTATGCGGCCTTGAGGCCGCCGTAGACGGTCGCGACGCTGAACGCGTGCACGCCCCAGCGTTCTTCCCAGAGGTCATAGCTCGGCAGCGGCAGGCCGGTGCGCGGATCGCGGAACTTGCACATGAACTCCGCGGCCTTCTGCACGACGTCGACCCACAGCGGACGGATGAATTCGATATCGCGATAGCGGTAGTAATGCCGCCACAGCGCCCAGACGACCAGCGCCGTTTCGTCCTCCTGAATCGGCATCGCCTGCTTGCCCTTGATGACCCACGGATGCCATGAGCTCGCGGGCGAGCCGTCCGGGTTGTACTTGTGATAGAAATATCCGTCTTCGGTGATCGTGCGCTGGCAGAAGCTGTAGAACCCGCGCGCCACGTCGGGAAATCCGGCCTGATCCAGTGCATCGGCGACGAGCGCGCCGTCGCGCGGCCACATGTACGAATAGGTGTCGCGCGAGAACTGCATGATGTCCGAATCGTTGGCGGCGATGATGGCGCCGTCGTTATCGATCTGCGTGCGCACAACCAGCAGCGAGCGCTTGAAGATCTCGACGACCTTGGCGGGCATGTTGCCGAAGTTAATGTTGGTCCCGCCGACCCACAGCCGCCAGTAGGCGCTGGTGCGATCGATCACGCCCTGCGGGCCCATTTTCAAAAGCCATTTGTGCAGCTCGATCAATTCTTCACGCGACTCCGCGGCGATGATCGCCATGTAGACGGTGGATTCGCCATCGGATTCGAGCTGGATGTGATGCGCCAGCGTCGAGTCGACGGCGCCTTGGGCGATCGGGTTGCCTTGGAGATGTCCATCTTCCGCGTCTCGCCACGTTCCTTCCGCGCCGTGAAAGCCGCTCGTCCCCGTCGCAAATTCGTCGATGCGCTGAATCCATCCCCTCTCCCGGTACTCCGGGAGAGGGTTAGGGTTAGGGTGAGGGTGATTCTGAATGCCGAGAGTCGCTTGTCGTTCCAAATCACCCTCACCCCGACCCTCTCCCGGAGTACCGGGCGAGGGGGAGAAGAACGTCACCATCAAATATCGCTTGCCGCGATAGTGGACGATGGAGTTGAGCTCCGGGTCGAAGTACGCGGTGTCGCCGACCTTCGTGCCCCACATGTTGAAGTCCTGGTGATGCATCAGCTTCACCAGCCGCGCATGCGACGCGAGGTTCTTCAGCTTGATCTTTCGGATGAGAATGTTGCGGTGAAAGTCGACGGCGTCGTTGCAGTACATCGCCAGCTTCAGCTCGCGGTGATCGAGGCTGACGCTGGTGGTGAGCGTGTCGCGAAGGTATCGCTGGCGAATCGTCCATCCGGAATCGTTCGTCCAATAAAGCTGCGAGCGATGTTTGCCGGGAACATCGGTGAAAACGCCGAAGCGGCAGGGCCCATTGCCCGCGTGGTTTTCCTGCCCGACGTGGGGGAAATAAACATCGCGAATCTGGTACTGATGATCGAAATTCACCAGCAGACGGCCGTTGCCAACAGGGATATCTCGGGGCATGTGTAGACCGTCTCCGCAAAAGCCGTTGTTGGAGAGATCGGCTCGTTAAATGCGGGTCTTCAATAGGTTTGAGAAGATGTGTGGACAAAAGAAAACCGACGCAAAATGCGTCGGTTCTAAAGTCTCCTGGAATGACTGGCCACGTTGTTGAGTTCAGACCGCGTTGCGTCGTCGCAACAGCGCCACGGCGGCGAGTGCAAGTGCGCCGATCGCGGTCGGCTCGGGAACGGGAACTGAGACGAGCTTGTCTTTGCTGATGATGACCGTCGATCCGGGCGCGATCAGGAAATCCCACTGGAATGCCCAGGTGAGATTGCCGGGGCCGATCGGACCAAGCACGTCACTCAGGGTAGTCGGGACGCCATCGTTCAATTTTGCCAGGGTTACCGGCAGGAAATTAACTTCGCGATGCGTGCTGGAGGCGCCGAGCGTCGTGTTCACGGATTCCGACAACACCGCCAGTCCATCGGTTTGAACCGCGGTGTTCGCGTTGGTGAACTGTACCGAGCTGTCGACCGGAGTTCCGTTCAGATCGAAATCGACGTACTGAAAAAAGTGGAAGTCAAGCGGCGCGGCCGTGAGGTTGTGAATCTCGATCTGCTCCGCGAGGTCCGACGTGCCGCTGCCTGGGAGGCCGCCGGCCAGCCTGTATTGCGCGGTGATCTCGAATGCGGGGACAGTGTAGCGCGTGAGAAGCGTGTCGTTGCCGGGATCAAAATCGGTGTCGGTTGCGAGCACGCCGGTGTTGGGAAGCGAGTCGAGCGACTGTTCAGGATTGTTACCAACGCGGAACCAGAACCACTGCTGGGACATCTGGTCCACGCCGTCAACAAACCAATCGAATTGTCCTGCTGGAGAAGCGGTATCGAAGACGGCGACCGAGTTTTTGTCGGTCAGCGGGACGACGGCTGCGTTTACGCGAACCCCAACGAGCGCAGCGAGGGCGAATGCGAAGACGGCGGTCGACCCAAGCGGTTTCATTTCCCCGCGAATGAATTTCATTGGACTCCCGTTCCTGCCAGACGCCCATTCCACTTCAAACACGCGGCGGATATGCGGCGGCTTGCCCTCTCGTCTCACGGCGGGCTCGGCGCAGAGCCGTGCGCGAACCACTAAGCAAATTTACGGCAGAGTCGATGACTGTCAAGAAAAATTGGAACTTTCTTTGTGTTTTGAAGGATTCAAAGTTCGTACGTCGACTTAACTTCCGCGGTGAACATCGCTTCGATCACACGCGCAGCTCGACCTTTTGCCCGAGCTCACTTGCATATTTTGCACGAAGTGGTTTAAACGTATCCTCAAGGAACCGCTCGACTTGCTGCGGCGCGCGGCCGACGAATTTTGTGGCGTCCATCACACTCGCCCAATCGATCTTCGCGAATGCCCGATCGGCTTTGAGTCGATCGATGAGATCATTCACCCGGCCATGCTGCTTCACCTGCTCGGCGGCGGCGAGGGAATGGCGACGCAGGGACTCGTGAAGCTCCTGTCGATCCCCACCCGCGCGGACGGCGGCCATGAGAATTTCTTCCGTCGCCATGAACGGCAATTCCGCAGCGACGTGAGCTTCGATCACCTTGGGATAAACCACCAGCCCGCGCGCGACGTCGATGACGAGTTGAAGCGCGCCATCAATCGCCAGAAACGCTTCCGGAATGCTCAGCCGTTTGTTGGATGAATCATCCAAGGTCCGCTCGAACCATTGTTCAGCCGCAGTTTGCAACGGTGAGCTCGCGAGGGTGATGACGAATCTCGCCAAGCCGGTTGCGCGCTCCATGCGCATCGGGTTGCGCTTGTACGCCATCGCACTGGAGCCGACCTGTTCCTGTTCAAACGGCTCTTCGAGCTGTTTCATCCCCGCGAGCAGGCGGACGTCGTTCGCGAACCGATGCACGCTCGCTGCGATCCCCGCGAGCGCGTTCACAATCTGCGCGTCGATCTTCCGCGGATACGTCTGACCGGTGACGGTGAAACTCTTCTCGAATCCGAACTTCTTCGTGACCATCTGATCCAGCCGCTCGACCTTCGCGTGATCGCCGTCGAACAGCGAAAGAAACGACGCCTGCGTTCCCGTGGTCCCTTTCACGCCGCGAAATTGAAGTGTCTCGATGCGATGTTCGATCTCCGCGAGATCGATCACCAGGTCCTGCGCCCACAGCGTCGCGCGCTTGCCGACGGTCGTGAGCTGCGCGGGCTGAAAATGTGTGTAACCCAGCGTCGGCAGATCCTTGTGCTTGGCCGCGAAAGTCCCCAGCGCATCGATCGCGTTGGCCAGACGCGCCGCGATCAGCTTCATCCCATCCCGCATGATCAAGAGGTCCGCGTTGTCGACGACATATTGGCTGGTCGCGCCCAGATGGATGATTCCCTTGGCGAGCGGCGCGGCTTCTTCAAACGCGTGGACGTGCGCCATCACATCGTGGCGCAGCCGTTTTTCCCACGCTCCCGCCGAGTCGAAATCGATGTCGCCGACTTTCGATTCCATCTGCCGGATCGCGTCATCACTGATGCGCGACAGCCCCAGCTCGCGCTGCGCCCGCGCCAGCTCGAGCCACAGTTTTCGCCACAGCGTGAACTTATACCGCGGCGAGAAAAGCGCAAGCATCTGCGCGCTCGCGTTGCGGGTTGCGAGGGGAGATTCGTACGTGTCATGCGTGTCATGGGACATCGCGTTTTATTGTATGGGTTTTCGTTTAGCCCGCGAGCTTGCTCGCGGTTTCGCGTCACAAACCGCGAGCAAGCTCGCGGGCTACACGCGCTAACCGAATCGCTCTTTGATGCGCAGTCGGATCAATTCCCCCGAGGCGGTGTCGTACGCGACCCACTCGCCCGCGGGGTTGGTGATCAACTCGTTGAGCCGCAGCGTGCCGACGTGAAATCCCGAGTAGGCAAGGATGTCGTTGCGGCCGATCCACTCGACCTTGTCGCCATCGAACATCAGCATCGCGGGGTATTGGATGCCGCTCGGCACGGTCGGCGTGTCGGCGCGCGACGGGATCGGCGTCGTGTCCGACGCGAAAATCACCAGCCGTCCCGAGCCCTCCATCGCCGGCGCTGACAGGCCGCTGGAAAATCCCGCGAGCGATCGCAACATCGTCGATCCGCCGTCCGCGGTGATGCGCCTGATCGTGCCCGCGCTCGGAGAAAGCCATAGCAGCGAGCCATCCGGTCCCGCTGAGAGATCGTCGCCCTCCGGCGTCGCGCCGACCGGTAAATCACTTTTGGTTTTGAACGGATTAACCGGGTCAATCTGCTGCGCTTTCGCCGCCTCGCGCGCGTCGAATCGCATCAGCACGGCATCATCACTATGGCGGATCCATACCCACACCCACGCGCCCGATGTGATCAGTTTTCCGCGCGCCAGACCGATCGATCGTCCCATTCCTGTCAGCGACATCAGCTTGTCGGAATTGGTGATGATGCGCGTTTCGCCGCTGCGCGGATCGAATCGCCCGATGGCGCTCGCCAGCTCGCGCCCTCGGCTGGCGAGCACATAAAAGTAAACCGCGCCGTCCACGCCCGCGGTGATGGAATGAAAATTCGCGGCGCCGCGCTCGAGGTTCATCGCCTTGAGCACATTCGCGGAAGTGAGCAATGTCGCGCGCGGGATGGCCCCCTCGCCCATGACAAAAACAATGTCGTCGCCGTCTTCGGTTTCCTGCACCCAGTAGAGATTTCCGATAACGTCAATCGCGACATGCGTCGGCCGGCTCGGCAGCAGCGGCGTGACCGGCCAAAGCTCCAGGGAATAAAGCTTCACCCGCGGCGCCTGTTGCTGCGGCGCAGGCGGCGAGCGATCGCACGCCCCGACGACCAGCGCAAAGATCGCGAGAATGATTCGGCCACAACGCATCGAGTTGGAATCTAACAGATCGACATTTCCCCGCCACTTCGCCGCAAATTCCTGAATCGTGCACGATTTGCGATGTTCTCCGGCATAGAGGTGAAAGGCGGTGCCCGTGAGAAAGTTTCAACTCGGGATCATGATTGGCTTGCTGCTAATGAGGTGCGCGCTGGCCGCTGATTCAACGGACAACGACAGCATGAGCGGCTGGTGGGAAGACCTCGCCAAGGACGACCCGCAGGCCTCGCGGGCGCTGTTGAAATTCGCGGACAAACCGGATGACGCCATCGCGTTCTTCAAGGAGCACCTCGCGCCGCTGAAAATCTCCGAAGAAGACGTAACCAAAGCGATCGCGGACCTGGGCAGCGACGACGAAAACGTCTGGAAGCCCGCGTTTGAAAAGCTCGAGTACTTCGATCCGCGATTGACGATCGATCTCTCCAAGTTGATGTCGGATGTGACCGAGGGTTCCGCGCGCACACGCTTGGTGGAGATTCTCAGCCATCGTCCAGCCGACTCGCTCAAGGGAAAGACCGTCGCGCTGCACAATCTCGGCAACGGCGAAGGCTACAACTTCTGCGCGGACAACTCTTCATGGTGGGCGGAACACCAGGTGTCGCGCATCGGCAACGGCCCCTGGCAGCCCAAACCCAAATGGACGCGCGCCACGCGGGCGATCTGTTTGCTGGAACACATCGGAGGTGAGAAGGCGGTCGAGATTATCAAAGAGATGTCCACCGGCCATCCCGAGGCGTCAACGACGCATGCGGCGGCGGAAGCGCTGGATGCGCTGGGCGTGACAAAGTAACTGAACCGGGCTTGTACGGCATCGTAGAATTGCTACGCTACGACCGGCTTGGGGGGTCTTTTCCCTCGCGAAATAAAACGAATGGGCGGCGACTTCGGCCGCTGGGGCTTAAATCGGGGCTCCTTATGCTTTCAACTTGTTCACGTCCCGCCAGGCTCGCACTCGCTTGCGCGATCAGTGGGATTGCTCTGTCATCAACCGTGCGGGCGACGGCCCAACTGACTTACGACCTTCGCGTGAGCGACACGGGCGCCAAGACCGCGACAGTCGCTGCAGCCGGCGACGTTGTGACGATGAATTTGTATGCCATCATCGCAGGCGCCGACTCTGACCCTGCAAATGACGGTTTCCACACCGGCCAAGGGAGCTTCCTCAGTGGAATCGGCGGGCTGAAGGGTGATCTTTCGTTCTTTAACCTCGATCCGTTTGCGTTTACCGCGGCGACGAAGCCGGGCGTGCAACGCGACCTTGATGGCGACGGCGATCTGGACGTTGGCGGCCTCGGTCAGACGGCCTACGACGGTCAGTCATATTTCGTTTCCGGCACAAGCCCGGTGATGGGTATGCCCGCGGGTGGATTTCTGCTCGGCCAACTGAAGTTCGTCGTTACCTCGTCGGCCGATTCCAGCACCAGCATCTCGTTTCTCCCGCGGATCATGACCGTTGGAACTTCCACTGCTAAAACTCCGCAGAAGTTCACAGTCGACGGAGTCTATAAACAGGAAGGCGGCCAGAGCGAAAACGTTGGCTTGGGCGCGCCTGTCGTGATCACGCTCAGCGCACCGCCGATCGTGATCGGCGATGGGTCGGTCATCACATTAAGCGGGACGATCAACGAACATGTGAAGGTTGCTGGGAAGGTGATCCCCGCGGCGGGTTCCACCGTGATCGTCAACAAAGGCCTGGACATCGTCGCGACGGGCGTCGCGGACTTGCGTGATTCGCAAGGTGCATACGGGTCGAACGAAGTGCGGGTCGACGACCTCACATCCGGCAACGTCGGCGGATCTCTTTTCGTCAACAAGCTGAAGGTAGGCAATCAGGGAACGGGCCGCTTTGAGCAAACCGCCGGCGTCACGGTGACCGGCAATGAGTTGTCGATGGGAGTTTCGAGCGGCAGCAACGGCACTTTCATCTGCGGCGGCGGCAGCGTCATTACCCCGATACTGACGGTTGGCACGAGCGGCGCGGCAACATTCGTGCAGACCGGGGGGACGGTCAATGCGGGCACGCTGGACATCAGCATGGCGCGAAGTGCGTCAGGCGCCTATGAACTGCGCGGCGGTACACTCAACGTCACCGGTACGCGCCCACGGATTGGCGCGTTTGGGAATGGCGCCTTCCGCCAATCAGGCGGCGACTCCGTATTCCCCAAGGGAATCTACGTCGGATACGACGGCTCCACCAGCACTTCACCCGCAGTCACCGGAACGCTGGAACTGTCAGGCGGCACAATCACCGTCGATACGACCACGATTCTCCTTGGATTTAACGGGGGAAATGGGAACTTTGTGCAAACCGGCGGCGAGGTCAATACCTTGTTCTTCAGCGTCGGTTGCGATGCGACGCCTATCTGGTACATCGAACGTCCATCCATCGGATCTTATGTGCTCGATGCCGGCAAAATGAACGTGAAGTCGATCATGAGCGTCGGCAACAGAGGCGGCGGGACCGTTGTGCAAAGTGGCGGGGAGTTGAAGACCGATCAGCTTTTCCTGAATGGCGCGGTTGGCTATACCACCAAGTACACGCTCAGCGGCGGAGCGCTCTCCGCGCGGTTGGAAACCAACGGCAACGTATTTCGCCAAGTGAACGGCGTCCACGACGTCGGTTCGATGACGATCAGTTCGACCGGCGTTTACGAATACCTTGGCGGAACGCTCGATATCTCAAAGCAGCTTGTACTCAAGGGGAAATTCGATTTCCTCGGTTCCAATGCGCTGCTTTCCGTCGGCGCCAACGCCTTCGCGGACTTCTCGAAGGGCACAATTCTCAACGCGCAAAATGCGTCAATCACGGGCGAAGCCGGATCGCTGATCTCCTTCCCCGCAACCTTCAATCCGCTCACGCAGCTGGCGCATATTTCCACGGCCGGTCTGGTGCACTTTGATGGGCAGCCGCTCAACGTTCCGGCGAACCAGAAGCTCGCTGGATCGGGTACGATCACCGGTGATGTTTCCAACGCGGGCTTGCTCAGCCCCGGCAACTCGCCGGGACAGTTAATCGTCGAAGGAAATTTTACGCAGTCATCGAGCGCGTCGGTTCTCATCGAGCTGGCCGGCACGGCGGCGGAGGACTTTGACAGCGTCAGCATCACCGGAAATCTGTCCCTGGATGGAACGCTTGCGGTTTCGCTGCTCGACGGTTTTGTTCCCGGTGCGAGCGATCAGTTTGTGATCTTCACCGCGGGCTCATTGACAGGCGTGTTCGCGAACGCGCCGTCGACGATCACCATTCCCGAAGGCGAGTTTGATGTCATTTACTCACCGACGTCGGTCACCCTCGCCGACTTCCAGCCGGCGCCGGAGCCGGCATCCGTTGCGATCATCGGCGCGGTTGCCGCGATCGCGCTGAGTGCCCGTCGGCGTCGTCACTAATATTGTTTCAAATGTGATTCAGCGGCTGCGGCGACGGCGACCCAGAAGCATCGCGGCGGCACCGAGGAACGAAAGCGCGGCGGGCTCCGGAAGCGGAGCCGGGTCGAGCACCAGCGGGATGCCGTTCGCCGTTGCGAAGTCGGCGAGTTCGGATTTGAAAGACTCCGACAACGGCGTCTGTCCGCTGGCGTTGTAGGCGTTCATGCCGGCGATGAAAGCGTTGAAATCATCCGGGTCGACGACGTTGTTGTAATCGAAGTCGCCGTTGAGCCACGTCGCCGGTCCGCCATTGAACCCGAAGACAAACTGATTGAAATCATCCGGATCGACCACGCCGTCGAGCGTCGCGTCGCCGGTGTAGGTGTACTTCACCAGGACGTCGGTCGAGACAACGTCTTCGCCGTCGAACTGGGTGTAGCCGAAATCGGCGTTGTCCAGCACGCCGAGCATGCGCGACACGTCGATCTGCGCGAAGCTCGCGGCGTTGGAGCTGGTGATGCCCGTGCCCTGCCAGTCGGAATTTCCAAAGCCGGCTTTGACCAGCGTCTCGACGGCGCTGCGCGTCATGTTCCTGACGATCAGATCGTTGTCCGCAAGATCGAGTTTGCCCGAGCCGCTGGTGGAGATGGTGTTGACGACGACGACTTTGTTCCCGCCGGCGCTGACGTTGGCGGTGGCGCTGTTGAGCGCGAGCGACGCGAGGTGCTGGGTGGCGCCGAAGGTGGTCGTGCCCGCGGTGGCGTTGGCGGTGTACTGGAGGTTGGCGACGGCTGCAGTCCCGGCGTCGCTGTTCATCGTGAAGTCGCCGCCGTTGACGATGAGCTGCGAGTTCGTGCCGTTGCTCTGCGTGTTGTTGATCGTCACCGAGCCGAGCCCGGTTTTGGTCAGCGTCGCGCCGCTTCCGATGGACGATGTTCCGATGACCAGCGGCTCGGTCGCGGGGATAAACATGAAGCCGGTCACGGGGAATGAAGCCGCGGTGGTGTTGAACACGCGGCCCTGGCTCGCGAGCGTCAGGGCGGTGTTGGTGGTCGCGCCGGGCAAAGCCTGGTCGGCGACGGTGAACGTGTGGGTCGTCGAAAATGCGCCGACCGTGCTCGTGCCAAGGGTAAGCAGATAATTGTTCGCGCTGCCCGCGGCGAGATTCGTGAACGTCGACGCGTTCGTTGTCAGCGCCGACGTGTCGCCGGAAATATTGGTCAGCGCCAGGCCGGCGGTGAAGCCAACGGTGGTGACGAGGTTGTTGATCGCGAACGCGCTCGTTCGCGCGGTCGCGCCATTGGGGACGTAGCCGAAGTCGACCGGCGTCGCCGTGTTCACGTCGGCAGGCGATGCAAAACTTGCATTGGAATGCGAGAGCACCGTCGCGCTGTAGCCGGCGAGCACATTGTTATCGACTTCGCCGATGAGGCCTTCGCCGAGCTTGGAGAAGCTGACCGATCCCACTTTGGAGCCGGTGCTGCTGAAGGTTCCACTGAGCGTTCGCGAGGTGGTGACGCCGGCGCCGTTGAACAGCACATCGCCGGCGCCTGCGGTTGCTGAAACCCCGTTGGAGTCGGCTGAAACCGCCAGCGCGCGAACGGTGATGCGCGTGAAATTGTTGTCGTCGCCGGTGGTGGAGAGCGTCGTGTTCTGTGTGGTTGTCCCGCCGACGATCACACTGCCGAATGCAACCGCCGAACCGCTGACCGTGCGGTTGTCGATGACTTGCACGTTCATGGTGATGACGTCGTTTCCGTCCGCCGATCCCATTCCCGTGCCGCCGCTGGTGATGTCAGTGTTGTTGACGGTGACGGTGCCGGTCTTCAGGCCCGTGACCGCAGTTGAGGAAGAAAGCGTGACGGGAATCGTTCGCGTCTGCGCGTTGTAGTCAAAGGCATTGTTGATCCCCGCCGCGGTGCTGGTTGCTTCGCCGCCGACGGTCACGTCGAAGGTGGTTGGATTCGTGCCGGACTTGTTGAGCGTGACGTTGTTGGTCGGCATCGGCCGACCCTTCATGATGCGGTTGGTGACAGTGGTTGTTGACGCGCCGTCTGACGGCGCCGAACCGCCGACGTAGAGTTTGGAGTTATTGTTCCCGCCGCCGAAGATCGCCCAGACGTACTCGGGATGATCGATGAACGGATTGCGATTTCCCTGGTTATATGCGGTGCCGTTCCAGCCATTGACGCCGGTGTCGCTCGTGTAAATCAGGTGATTGCGTCGGCGCTCGGCAGTGCTGACGGGATCCTGATAGTGCCACTTGAGCAGCGAGTCGAGGTTCCCCATGTTGTTGTTGGAACCGTTGATCGTGTTGAGCTGCGAGGTGCCGACGAGGGTCAGATCGCGAGGGAAATCATCATCGGCGTCACCGGAGTAGCGCGTGTCCATGTAGAACAAGGATCGGGCGATGTCGCCTTTTTCGACGGTGCGCGGCTCCCACATCTGGTCGCCGCTGGGATCAGTATCGGGATAAAGATTATTCTCAAAGCAGCCCGGCGCATCGGTGTTGGCGGCCATCTGGTTCGCGACCGGCACATCCTGATAAAACTCATTTCCCCGATCGCTGTTCACGCCCGCGTCGGCGATGCGCAGGTTGAACAAGTCTGAATAGGCGCGGTTGGTGCCGTCGAGACCGTAGGAGTCGCACCAGAGGTGCTCGCGATTGTAACTGGTGTTCAGGACCAGCGATTTGGCGATGGAGACACCGCTGTAGACGAGAAGAACGTTGCTGGTGTTGTTCGGATCTTCTTCGAGCTTGAGCAGCGCGTTGTCGCCGGCGGTGGTGGAGTAGCCGCGGAGGGTGTGCCCGTCGATGATGTCGTTGAGCTGGGCCTTAAGGGTCGGCCCGGAAGTAGAGGTCGCGGTATTGTAGTAGGTGGGGGGCGCATCATAGATATCCGCGACCGCGGAACTGGCCGCCGACGCAAGCACGAGGAAAGATGCATGAGCGCAAAGAATTCGGCGCATACGGCGGTTCGGTGGCGCACCTGGTTGCCCGGCGGCACAGGGTAGGGAGACTTCGTGCTGGCTCACAGTGGAGCGTACGTTCGCAGCACGCGAAAGATCGTTTGATGTTATCCCATCTTCGGGGAAGGAAAAGTAAGAAATCCGAGCGCGGGAAGTTTTATAAGATGCCGGCGTTCGGTTAGCGCGTTAACCGATCGGCTCGGTGTTGGTAACTCGGCTGATATTTTACGACTTTTTTTCTTGCCGACGGTCAATATGTGGGTTATAAGTTGGGATTGACCCAATCTCTGTATTGGCAGAGGGTCTATTTTCAGGCTTACCCGTCCACGAGGGCCGTCGGAGGGTCAATGCGGGTAAGTGATTGAGTCCGCTGTAGTAGCCAGAGGGTAATTTCATTCCGCCATGCGAGGGCATGCGGTTTTAGCTCTGTCTAAAACAGCCGTAGGGTTCAGATCATCGCGGGCGATGTCCCGCATTTAAACAGACATTTCACGGCAGATCAGATCTGCCGATTCGCGCGAACCAGTCGGTTTGTTTATGCCCCCTCAGTGGGGCGGGAGAAGAGTTGTGAGCAAGACCAATTCCGCCGCGGTTACGTCCAAGACTTCCCGTCGTCGTTCCTCCCGCTGCAGCTCCATGCTGAAGCGAGCCGCTTACCCGATCGCGGGCGTGGCATTCGCGATGGCCGCTAGCTCCTTGAGCAACGTGGCGAAAGCGGATCTCTACTGGGACATCAACGGGACGGATGCGGGCGCGACCAACGATGGCGCCGGCTCTGCGACCGGCGTGTGGGACGACATCACAACCCCCAACTGGTCGACCGATTCGACCGGTGGCTCGGCGACCCAGACCTGGGCGACCGGCAACACCGCGTTCTTCTCCGCGGGCACCAACGCGACCGGCACCTCGACCGTCACCATCACCGCCGGCATCACCATCCCCGGCGTCAGCAACATCACCTTCGAGGAAGGCACTGTAACCATCGCCGGCGGCGCGGGCGCGGTTCTTACACTCGGCAGCGGCGGCGGCACGGGCATCATCAACGTAGCCCCGGCAACCGCGACGATCAGCGCGCTCATCTCCGGCGCCGACGGCCTGACCAAGACCGGAACCGGAACGCTCACTCTCAGCAACACCACCAACAACTTCACCGGCACCGTCAAGGTAAGCGCCGGGACTCTTGCGATCAGCAACAACCTCAACCTCGGCGATGCCGCAAACTCGATCACGATGGACGGCGGTACGCTGAAGTCCACAAGCCTGGCGGCCACCATGACCCGCGCGATCTCCCTCGCGGCGGGCGGCGGAACCTTCGAAATGGCCGGCAACGCCTCGACCTTCAGCGGCGTGATCTCCGGCGCCGGCAACCTGACCAAGACCGGCACGACCACTCTCGTCCTCGGCACCGCCAACAACTACTCCGGCCAGACGATCATCAGCACCGGGACCGTCGTCTCCAACGGCATCAACAGCCTCGGTGACGCCAGCGGCACCAACAGCGTTGTTCTCGCCGGCGGCATCCTTCGCACCAGCTCCAGCTACAACGAAACCCGCGCCATCAACCTGACCGCGAACAGCTCGCTGGACAGCAGCGCCGCCACGGTGAGCAGCACCTTCAGCGGACCGATCACCGGCGCATTCACTCTGACCAAGATCACTGCGGGCACTCTGACGTTCACCGGCACGAACACTTACGACGCCACCACCGTGACCGGTGGCACGTCGATCTTCAACAGCGCCGCCTCGCTCCCGAACTACAACGTTTCCGGCAAGGTCACCAACGCCACCGCAAACGTCATCGTGGCTGTCTCTGCCGGCGGCGGCGGCCAGTGGTCGACTGCCGACATCGACACTTTCCTCACCACCTCGCTGACCCCCGCGGGCCAGCTCGGTAAGTTCGGCATTAACGTCGATGCCGCCAACACCTACACCCATCCCAGCGTCCTGAGCAACGGCACCTCCGTCCTGAACTTCTCCAAGGTCGGCGCCGGCACTCTGACGCTTTCCGGCAACAACAACTACACCGGAACGACCACCGTCGACGGCGGAACCCTCATCCTGACCGCGACCGGCATGGCGACCACCGGCACTTATACCGCCAACAGTGGCGGCACGCTTTTCATCAACAACGCGTCGGGCTCGGGCACCGGGCTTAGCAACGCCACGGCTGCCAACGGCGGAACCGTGGGCGGTAACGGAATCGTCACCAACGCGGGCAACTCGGTTATCACCATCAACTCCGGCGGTACGCTTTCTCCCGGCTCGGCCGGCGCCGGCTCGATCGGAACGCTGACCACGGACAGGCTCAATCTCGCCAACGGCGCTTCTTTGGCGACGTTTGATCTGGGCGCTCCGGGAACGAGCGACAAGGTCGTCACGACCTTCACCGGCGTCACCGGCACGACCGGCCTGACGCTCACCGGTGGCGTGTTCACCTTCCTCAATGCCGGCGGGCTTGCCGCCGGCACTTACACGATTCTCGACTACAACGGCGTGCTCGGTGGCGGCGTCGGCAACCTGTCGGTCAACGGCACCGCCTCAGCCGCGGGTTTTGATTACGACATCGTCAACAACGCCACCGCGACCACCATCGAACTCAACGTCACCACGGCGGCGGCCACCAGCAACACCGCCAATAGCTGGGCGCTCGACAGCGTCGCCACCACCGAATCGCCCCAGTGGGCACAGTCGGTCGGTAGCTGGGCCGTCGGCGCCAACTGGTCCAACGGCTCCGTTCCTTTCGGCGTGGATACGCCGGTCACTTTCGGCGCCACCACGCCCAACGGTCAGCCGCACTTCATCCGCGCAGGCTCCGGCGCCGGCAAGACGGTTGGCAGCCTGACCTTTAACACCGCGACCTCGAACCCCTATAACAACGCCTACATCATCAGCGGCGGCGCGCCGATCGTCCTCGACGTGTCTGCGGGCACCGCCGGCGTCACCGTCACCACCGGCAGGCATCAGATCAACACGCCGATGGTGCTCAACGACACGACCATCTTCAACATCTCCGCCGGTGCGATGTTCAGCAGCGGCGATTTCTTCAGCGGTACGGGAGGCGTCACCAAGACCGGCGCCGGCATCCTCGATCTGTCCCCGGCCCGCGCCAATACCTATACCGGCACGACCACCGTCTCCTCAGGCTGGCTCCGCGGGTCGCTCAACGGCATCAATAGTGCCGTTACCCTCGCCGGTGGCGCCTTGTCCATCTTCCGCGCCAACGGCACGATCAACGGCGCCGTCAGCGGCAGCGGCACGTTCGGATGGGTCTATCTGCCGAGCGGCACCGCATTTCAGGCGAGCACCATTAACGTCAACAATACCTTCGTCGGAGGATTCAACGCCCAGGGCACGTTGCTGACCTTCTCCGGCGCCAACGGCGGGGTCAACGCCGCGACCAGCGTCGAGATGCTTCAGGGTTCGTTGATCCTGAACAACGGCTCCGTCAACCAGAACCGCATCGGCAACAGCGCTCCGGTGACGCTCCGCGGCGCGGAACTGAGCCTGATCGGCAACGCGGCGACGAACATCGCAGAAACCATTGGCCAGCTTCGTCCATCGGCCGGCGGTGATGCGTTCATCACCATCAGCTCGCCCGGCACGACGACCGGCATCGGCGCCACGCTGACAGCGTCGTCATGGGCCCCGCAATCCGGCGGCCTGGGAATCGTTCGCGGCGCGGCGGTCGGCGCAGACAGCGCCGGCACCGCGTTCACGAACCTCAAGTTCACCACCGCTCCGACGGCGACCGGCGGCGGAACTCCTTCGGCGACGGCTATCCCCAACATGTACGTCGAAAACGCGGCGGCGAACACCGGCACGACTGCCGGCCTTGGCTTCTACGACACCTTCGGCGTCCGCCAGTTGACGGCCGCCGAATACACCGACACGGCTGCGACGGGCGTGAACTATCTCCCGACCGCCGCCGCCACCGTGACCGGCCTGACTTTGAGCTCGCTGAAGCTGGGTGGCGTCGCCACCGGCGCCAGCACCGCAGGTGGGTTCACCACCACCATGAGCGGAACCGTGACGCTGACCAGCGGCACGATCTTCTCCAACTCGACCTCGGCCTCGACCATCGCCGGCGGAACGCTGAACTTCGGCGCTTCGGGCGCGCTCAACGGCTCGATCTTCAACACCAACACCGTCACCATCTCCAGCGCGATCAAGTCGACCGGCTTCGCCAAGGGCGGCGCCGGTAACCTGACCCTGACGGGCGCCAATAACTTCCTCGGTGGGGCGGTTTCATTCAACGGCGGCATCGTCACCGTCAACAGCACCGCACGCCTTTCCAACGCGGGCTCGGTTCACATTGGCGCTGACGGCTACCTCGTCGCTCAAACGACCAGCGTGCGCAGCGCCCAGCTCTCTCTGACCAGCGCTACCGGCAACTACACCGCGCCGCTGTTCATCTACGCCAACCACCCGATCGGGACCGTTAACTCGCTGACCACCGCCGCCACCTTCAACGGCAACAGCGGCAACAACACCTGGTCCGGCGACATCAGCCTGATGGGCATGGAACTCAACACCGGCAACGGAATGTATCCGGGCATCAGCGCTCTGGGCATCGGCAGCACCCTCACGCTCAGTGGCGTGATCCAGGACGGGCTCCGGACTGACGGCACGCCGATTTCGACTGCCTTCTACACCCAAGGCCAGGGCGACCTCGTCCTGACCGGCTCATCGCCCAACACCTTCAGCAACTTCATGCGTCCGTTCGGCACGCGCATCATCGTCGAAAAGGATGGGGCGTTCGGCGGCGGCAATGCTTACAACGACAACCTCGGCGTCGTCATGACCCAGGGCGCTGCGACCACGAACTCCCGTTCGACGATCGCCTTCCGCGCTCCGGCGTCTGCCTCCGCGGGTTTCAACTACAGCACCTTCGAATGGATTCTGTTCGGCGGCATCGGTATGCCATCGGCTTCGAACGCCGGCATCACGACCGACGGCACGTTCCTGCAGAACCTCGGCGGCGCCAACACCTTCGCGGGTGGCATCGGCTTCGGTTCGGAATTCGTCGAAGCCGGGTTCACCAACTCGTTCCACATTGAAATCCAGGGCTCCAGCAGCCTGACGCTCTCCGGCCCGCTCGCGGGTCGTACCGCGTCGGCACGCGACATCCAGAAGGATGGCACCGGCGCCCTGATCATCACCGGCAACAACAGCGGCAACCCGCCGGCTTCCTCGCCGATCGGCACCGGCTCCCGCTTCTTCGTCAACAGCGGTTCGCTCACGGTCGCCGGCACCGCCGGACAGATGCCGGCCGGCTTCAGCACTTACGTCGTCGGCGCGGGCGCGAGCCTTACGCTCGACAACGCCGCCGGCGTCAGCACCACCCGTATCGCGGGCACCTCGCGTGTCTCGCTCAACGGCGGTGAGCTGAAGCTCAACGGTAACGCCAGCAACTCGGTCACGCAGTCCATCTCGGGCGGCATCGACATCGGCGGCTTCTCGATCATGACCGTCACCACCCCCGGCGCCAGCACCACGCTGAACGCAGGCGCCTTCAGCCGCAGCAACCGCGGAACCGTTCTGCTCCGCGGCATGAACAACAGCAACACCTTCATCGCCTCCACCTCGACCGCTGACCTTCGCGGCCTGGGCGGCGGCGCGGGCAGCACTACGATCAGCATCCTGCCTTACGCCGTCGGCGACACCAACGCCACCGGCACCGGCACGGACTTCGTCACCATCGACAGCGGAAACATCCGCGCACTGTCGAACTCCGGTCCCGATGAATACACGCACGCCCTCGATGCGGACCTGCATGACGGCAATGAGGCACGCAACAACGTGAACCTCACCTCCTCGCCCGCGACGCTTAGTGCTGACAAGTCGGCGAACGGCCTGAAGATCAGCGGCGCCAGCACCGCGTTGAACCTCGGCACCCAGAAACTGCTCATCGCCTCCGGCGGCCTGCTCGTCACCTCGACCGGCTCGCCGACCATCAGCGGCGGAACCATCAACTTCGACAACGTCTCCATTCAGGAAGGTGAAGAAGGAACAGTCCTGGCGCTGGTCTCCAGCGAAGAAGGCGTCATCACCGTCCCGGCCACCGGCAATACCCTCACCATCTCCAGCACCATCGCTGGCGCGAAGGGCATCACCAAGTCCGGCTTCGGCGACGTCGTCCTCACCGGTACCAACACCTACGGCGTCGACCCGATCGCACTGACGCTCGATCCTAACGCTCGCACGACCATCAACGCCGGCAAGCTCTCCGTCAGCAACGACGGCGCGCTCGGCAACGTCGGCGTGCCGATCTATCTCAACGGCGGCACGCTCGGCGCGACGGCGACCTTCACGACGCCAGCCAGCCGCACGATCACCCTCGCGTCGGTTCTGGCCAACACCATTGAAGTCGGCGCGTTGGCGACGACGGAACTCACCGTCGACGGCAAAGTCAGCGGCTCACCGGTCTCCAACTCTCTGACCAAGACCGGCGCCGGCATCCTCACCCTGACCGATCTGACCAACAACTACACCGGCCCGACCAACATCGTTCAGGGCTACATGACGGCTACGACCTCGCAGGCCCAGCCGCAGTGGGGCACCGGCACCGTCGCCCTGAAGGGCGGTTCGGTCCGCGGCACCACCGATTTGACCCTGCGTCGCGCGATGATCACCTCGTCCACGAATACGACCGGCGGCTTCTATGTCGCCACCGGCACGACGATGACTTGGAACGATGACATCACCACCGCCGCCACCATCACCGGCGCCGGCAATATCGCCGTCGAAGGCGGCGGCACGCTGGTCTTCGGCAAGCAGCTCAACCAGCACAGCTACAGCGGTCACACTTACGTGACTGGCGCTGGCACGACGCTGGCGTACTTCCCGAACACTGCCGCCACCCCGGTCACGACCAACGGTCTGCCGGCCATCCCCGGCGCTTTGGACACGGCCTATTGGACCCTGAGCCAGGGCGGCAAGTTCCAGCTGAACGTCAGCTCGACGGGTCTCGGCGATTTCGGCAGCTCGCTTCGCGGCTTCACGCTGGGAACCGGCGGCGGAATCATCGAGGTCGTCGGCACGAACTCCTTCAGCTCGCAGGGCGGCATCAATGGCAGCGGCAGCCTGACCAAGACTGGCGCGGGCCAGCTCAGTCTCCGTGCACGTGACACCGTCGCGGGCAACGGGTACAGCGGCAACATCATCATCAGCGCTGGTATCCTTTCGACCTCCAACCAGGGCCAGGCCCTGACCAGCGGCAACACCGAAACCATGCTGGGCACCGGCACCGATGCCAGCGTCGGCACCAACTTCATGAAGATCGCTGACACCGCGGAATTCATCCCGCTGTTCAACAGCATCAACATGACCATGAACACCGGCCGCAGCATCCTGCTGCTCGGCGGAACACCGGTCCTCGGCTCCGGCAGCGGTGGTATCTTCACCATCAACGGCGTCGTCACCGGAACTGCGAATCTTCAGATCGACGCACAGGGCACCGGCAAGGTCGTCCTCGCGGGCGCCAACAACTACACCGGCGACACGATCATCAAGACCGTGTCGGCCGCCGGCGCCAGCGCTGGAACCCTCGCCATCGGAGCCGACAACTCCCTGCCCACCGGCACCACGCTTCGCTTCGACGCGCGGGCCTCGGGCATGCAGGCGAATTTCGATCTGAACAACTTCAACCAGACGGTTGCTGCCGTCGTCAACAGCAACCCGGGCGTTGGTACTCCGTCGATCACCAACTCCAGCACCAACATCAGGACCTTCACGGTCAACAACGCGGCCTCGAACACGATCGACTTCCCGATCACGAACCGGGTCGCTCTGACCAAGACCGGCGCGGGCACCTTGATCATCTCGGGCTCGGCCAACAACTACACCGGCAACACGACGGTTTCCGCCGGTGCGGTGAACTCGGTCATCCAGTCCGGCGTCAACGGCGCTCTGCCCGCGGCGACCACGCTGGTCCTGACCAACGGCTCACCGGGCGTCGCCCAGTTCGACATCAACAGCAAGACCCAGACGGTCACCGGCATCGCCGGCAACGGCACCGTCACCGACACCGGTGGCGCCGGCGCCCTGACCGTCACCGGGTCCGTCACCCCTGGCACCAGCCCGGGCACATTGACCACCAACACCGCCACGTTGCTGGGCACCGGCGCGGCTCTGAACTATGACCTGGCCAACACCAACACGGTGGGCGGCGGGGTGAACGACCTGCTGGTGAGCAGCACCAGCATCGGCGGCACCAACGTCTCCTACACGCTCAACATCAATGCCTATCAGGGCGATGTCGCGAATGCGGTCTACACCCTGATCGATGGCGTCACCAACACCCTCGATGCGAGCAAGTTCGCGGTCGGCACCAACAACGCTTCCGGGTCGCACAACTACGCGTTCTCAGTCTCCAGCGGAGACCTGTTGCTGACCATCACCTCCGCCGGACCGAATCAATGGAAGGACGTCGACGGCAGCTGGGGCACCGCCGCCAACTGGACGAATACAATCGTCCCGAACGCGGTGGATGATGTTGCGCTCTTCGGCCTCAATCCCCCGGGCGCGTCCGTCCCGCGCACCGTCACCGTCGAAGCTAACAAGACGGTCGGTACGATCACCTTCAACAACACCAACAAGTACACGCTCAATGGCCCCGGCACGATCCACGTCAGCTCCGCCACCACGGGTCTGATCGACAACGTGCTCGGAAGCCACGACATCAACGCCCCGGTGGTCCTCGACTCGAACACCACGTTCGGCGTCCAGACCGGTACGCTCAAGCTCGCCAGCCTCACCGCGACGGGCAAGAACGTCACCAAGACCGGCAGCGGTGTGCTCGAGGTCAACAAGATCAGCGGCAATGCACTGGACGTGCAGGGCGGCTCGATCACCATGACCGAATCGGTCGGCTCGCCTGCGGAAGTCGGCGCGCCAGCCAATGCCAGCTCGATCAGCTCCTTGAGCATGTCGACCGGCACCCAGCTTGATCTGAAGAACAACAATCTGATCATCCGCGGCGCGGATTCCTCCGATGGCAACGCCAAGTACGCGGCTGCCGAGTTGCTCGTGAAGACGGGCTTCGGCACCACGGGCTTCGGCGACACCTTCGACTGGAACGGCACCGGCATCCGCAGTTCCGATGCCGCGTTCTGGGCCCAGGTCGACGTCTCGCGCATGCTTGGCATCCTGAACAACCAGGAATTCGGCTACACCGATGTCGAAGGCGACGCGATTGGTACCAACGACGTTCTGGTCAAGTACACCTGGAACGGCGACGCCACCTGCAACGGCATCGTCGATCCGGACGACTTCAACCAGTTCGTCTTCGGATTCAACGGCGGGCCTGCCGAATGGCTCAACGGCGACTTCGACTATGATGGCGTGGTCGGCCCGGATGACTTTAACGCCTTTATCGCCGGCTTTAACGCCTTTAACGCGAGCAGCGGAACCCAGTTGTCCGACTCGTTCCGGGCTGAATTGGCGGACTTCGCCTCAGCCAACGGCATCCCGCTGGTGCTGGATCCGGGACCGGTTCCCGAACCTTCGTCGGCGGCGGTCGTAGGGCTTATCGGAGCCGGAATGCTGGCTCGTCGTCGCAGGGCCAAGGTGGACGCGGCGAAGTAAAATGGCGAAGACGGCGAAGTGAAATGATGAAGTAAAATTATGAAAAATTAACCTTGCCACCGGTATTATTGGTGGTATACTCCCGCCGGCGGGCAAATAGCGTATTTTGTCGCTTGTGGGTAGAGAAACACAGGAACCTTCTTAGGAAAGGGTGAGAGTATGTTTCACAAAGGGCTTCGAAGAATGCGTGGAAAATTGATCGCAGGCGCCGCTGTTGCCGGCGTCGCAGGGCTCATGCCCGCCGTTCAAGCTGTTCCCCTGACATTCGATCTGCGTCTGACCAGTGACCTCGGCAGTGGCCTGAAGAGCGCCACCGTCAGCCAAGGTCAGGTCGTCTCGCTCGATCTCTATGCCATCATCACCAACGGTGACGGCACCAAGACTAACGACGGCTTCCTCGGTACGCACGGGTCGTTCGTGTCGACCAGCGGCGTCCTCGGAACCTTCCGCGCTGATAACGGCGGCGTCACAGGTCCTGGCGTTAACAACGTCACCCCGTTCAAAGGCACCGTCGCGAACTCCGGGCGCAGCTCCGACCTTGACGGCGATACCGACCTCGACGTCGGCTCGACCGCCAACGGCTCGCTCAGCCCGTTCCCGTGGTTCTCGGCTCAGTCTGACCTCAACACCAGCCCGCAGCTCGGCACTGGCGGCGCGGGTAACCAGGAATTCCTCATCGGCCAAATCACGTTCACGGTCGGTGCTGGTGGCGGGAATACCTCGCTGAACTATATTCCGCGACTGAACACAACCGGCTCGGTCACCGCACAGCGCACCAACACCTTCCGCGTCGACGGCGTCGACTGGGCGGTTCGTGGTGACGGCACCGGTGTCAAGAACACCACCACCGCGGTTACCAACGCCATCGACATCGGCCCGTCCGTTGTCCTGTCGGTTCCGGAACCCGCGAGCCTGGGCATGCTGGCCATCGGAGCAGCCGCGCTGCTTCGCCGCCGCAAAGCCTAATACCGCCGATACGCTTCCTAAGAAGTTCACCACGTCCGACGGAGACCAACTCCGTCGGACGTGTTCTTTTTTCCCCCTCGATTACCCTGGGTTGATGATGCGACCCCATGTGCTCTTGGTCCCCCATATCCCGCTGCGCAGGCACTCCAGCTCGACGATCTGGCTGTGATCGACGAACAGGTTGACGTCGGGGCCAAAGTTCTTGACGTACCACTCAAAAACCTTGGGATCCGCCGCCTCGAACATGAGGTGATCGGCGCCCAGCGCCTCGGCGAATTTCGCGGGGACGTCGCTTCTCCAGGCTGTCACGCTTTCGGTAATGCCTTCTGATTCAATCATGATGATCGATGCCCCCGCGTCGAGAAATCGCTTCGCCTGCGCGATGGCCCAACTGGGGTCGCGGGTTCCTTCCGCCTCCAGCTCCGCCGCGGTGCTGGCGCCGCCGGCGCCGAATTGAATGCCAATCTCCGGCTTGGCCCTGAGTCCCGCGGCGAGGACCTTCTCCATCAGTCGCAGCATCGTCCCGGTCGTAGTTGAAATGAATCCGCTCGACAGCTCGATGGTGTCGAAGCCGAGTGCCTTGCAGGCGGCGATGTAGCGATCGACCGCGTCACCGCCCTGGGCGAGGACGCGCTCGATGAATCCGCCGGTGCTGACGCTGACGTTGTGCTGATGACACAAATCGATGATCTCGCGGACGGAATTGGTGGGCATGATGGCGAACGATCCGCCGCCGAACTTCAGGCTGTCGACGTAGGCGCCGCAGGTCTCCAGGATGTCGGCAAGCTGGCGCGTGCCCAGGGGCGTGTAGTAGGGCCCGCGAATTTCGGTGAGCCCGCGCGTGCGCGGCTTTTTCCCGCGATCGTTGAAATGCATGAAGGGGAGCGAACGATCGATAGCGTCATCGGGCATGGCATCGAGTGTCGCGCCAAACGAGCGTCGGGTGGAACGTTAAAAATGCCTGGAGTTGATTCCGTTTAGCCCGCGAGCTTGCTCGCGGTTCGCGGACGCTGAAACCGCGAGCAAGCTCGCGGGCTAAACGCGCCCAGAAACGAGCGCGAACGATTCCGTCGCCGCGGCGATGGTGCGGTCGACGATGTCGTCGGTGTGCGCCAGCCCGACGAAAATCGTCTCATATTGGCTGGGCGCGAGATACACGCCGTGGTCCAGCATCGCGTGAAAGAACCTCGCGTAGGCCTGCGTGTCCGATGTCGTGGCCTCGGCGTAGTTGAACACGCGCTGGCCTTTTTGCTTCATGAAGAACAAGCCGATCATCGATCCGACCCGATTGACCGCCACCGGCACGCCGGCGTCGTCTGCGGCTTTCACCAAGCCGTCCGCGAGACGGGCGCTGCGCTGCTCGAGGGTTTCATATACGCCGGGCTCCTTGAGGATCTCCAGCGTCGCCACTCCCCCGGCCATCGCGAGCGGATTTCCGCTGAGCGTTCCCGCCTGATAGACGGGCCCTGACGGGCTGATCATCGCCATGAGCTTTCGCTTGCCCGCGTACGCGCCGACCGGCAGGCCGCCGCCGATCACTTTGCCCAGGCAGGTGATGTCCGGGTCGATGCCGTACAGCGTCTGCGCTCCACCCCAGGCGACGCGAAAACCGGTCATGACTTCGTCGAACATCAGCAGCGTGCCGTGCTTGTCGCACAGCTCGCGCAGCCCGGCGAGATACCCCGCCAGCGGCGGGACGAGCCCCATGTTCCCCGCGATCGGCTCGACGATGAAACACGCCAGACGATCCTTATATTTCTTGAAGCACGCGGTCGCCGCGTCGAGATCGTTGTAGGGGACGAGCACCGTTGCGGAGGTGATCGACTCGGGAATCCCCGGCGAGCTGGGCGTGCCGAGGGTCAGTGCGCCGCTGCCCGCTTCGGCGAGCAATCCGTCCGCGTGGCCGTGATAACAGCCGATGCATTTGACGATGAGATCGCGTTTCGTCGCCGCGCGGGCGAGGCGAATCGCGCTCATGGTCGCCTCGGTGCCGCTGTTGACGAAACGGACCATGTCGATGCTCGGCAACGCGGAAACGATTATCTCCGCGAGCTGAATCTCCGCGCGGGTTGGCGCGCCGAAGCTCGTCCCACGTCCGACCGCCTTGGAGAGCGCCGCGATCACGCGCTCGTTCGCGTGCCCCGCGATCATCGGCCCGTAGCTGGCGACGTAGTCGATGTATTCGTTTCCGTCGACGTCGACGATCTTGGCGCCTTCGGCTTCCTTGATGAACAGCGGCGTCCCGCCGACGGCTTTGAACGCGCGCACCGGCGAGCTCACGCCGCCGGGCATGAGCTGCTGCGCTTGCTCGAACGCCGCCTGCGATTCCTCGATGACGCGATGACTCGGCTCGACCATGAAGGGTCGATCTTAAGAATAAATCAGAATGAACGCCAAGACGCCAAGAGCGCCAAGAAAAAACGCCAAGAAAGAGAAATCAAATTTCTCTTCCTTCCTACCCTGGCGTTCTTGGCGTCTTGGCGTTCAATCTATTTTCGAGCGAAATGGAGCGGTAAAAAAACAGCGGTCTGGGGGAGGGCATCCCGGACCGCTGTCGGAGGGGAGAGTGAGAATCGTGGACTTAACGTCCGTTATTTGTCTTCGTATTCATTAATCGTCACACTCATTTAAGAGAATGCACAAAATCCCCTGAAGTTTCGGAAAAACCTTTAAAGTCTCAGCACGAAAGCCGTACTCAGCGGCGGATCATTGCAGTCGGCTCAAAACGCCTTCGCCAGTTTGCCAGAGTGGCAGCGAAAGGGGAGCGTCTGCCGAAACGGCACTTGTCACGGATTCAACCAGAATTGAGCCCGCTGCCCCAACCCTTGGTACAAACGGATTTTGCGCCCGTTCGTGGGTCAGACAATCATGGCACATTCTTTGCGATTAAGGACTCGTCGGGATGTGGGCGGGGTCGAATTCTGTTCATGTCCCGCATAGAGGAGTGAAACAACCATGGCCAAGATCATCGGAATCGACTTAGGAACAACCAACAGCGTGGTCGCCATCATGGAAGGCGATCAGCCCAAGGTGCTCATCAACTCGCAGGGCAGCCGGCTCACGCCGTCTGTCGTCGCGTTTACCGAGAAGGGTGAGCGGCTCATCGGGCAGACCGCCAAGCATCAGCAGGTCACTAATCCCAAGAATACCGTCTTCAGCATCAAGCGCTTCATGGGTCGTCGCCACAACGAGGTGGCGCAGGAAGAGAAGATGGTGCCGTACGAAATCGTTGGTGGCGCCGAAGAGATGGTGAAAGTTCGCGTCCGCGGGAAAGACTACACGCCGGAGCAAATCTCGGCGTTCATTCTCGAGGACCTGAAGAAGACGGCCGAGAGCTATCTCGGCGAGAAGGTGACCGATGCGGTCATCACCGTGCCTGCGTACTTCAACGACGCGCAGCGCAAGGCCACCAAGGACGCCGGCGAGATCGCGGGGCTCAAGGTCCTGCGCGTGCTCCCCGAGCCGACGGCGGCGGCGCTGGCGTATGGGCTGGATAAAAAGAAGGACGAAAAGATCCTCGTCTACGACTTGGGCGGCGGAACGTTCGACGTCTCGGTGCTCGACGCCTCCCACCAGGAAGAAGGCGGCGTGCTCGAGGTGCTCTCAATCAACGGCAACACGCACCTTGGCGGCGACGACTTCGATGAAGAGCTGATCAATTACGTCGCGGAGGAATTCCGCAAGACCGAAGGCATCGACCTGCGCAAGGACCCGATGGCCCTGCAGCGCCTCAAAGAGGCCTGCGAAAAGGCCAAGATCGAGCTCTCGAACGCGATGGAGACGACAATCAACCTGCCTTTCATCACCGCGGATCAGACGGGCCCGAAGCACCTTCAACAGACGGTGACGCGCTCGAAGTTCGAGCAGTTGATCACCCCGCTGGTCGAGAAGACCCGTCAGCCGGTGATCGATGCCCTGAAGGACGCGGGGTTGGAGGCGAAGCAGATCGATGAGGTTGTGCTCGTCGGCGGATCGACGCGTGTGCCCATGGTGCAGCGACTCGTGAAGGAGCTGTTTGCCGGCAAAGAGCCGAACCGCACGGTCAATCCCGACGAAGTCGTCGCGATCGGCGCGGCCATCCAGGGCGGCATCGCGACCGGCAGCTTCAAGGACATTCTCGTTCTCGACGCCACGCCGCTCTCGCTCGGTGTCGAAACCCTTGGCGGCGTGATGACGACGCTGGTGCCGCGCAACACGACGATCCCGCACACGAAGAAGGAGACGTTCTCCACCGCCAGCGACAATCAGAACGCGGTGACGATCAACGTCTTGCAGGGCGAGCGGGAGTTCGCGCGCGACAACCGGCTGCTCGGCACGTTCAACCTGACCGACATCCCGCCGGCGCCGCGCGGGATGCCGCAGATCGAGGTGACATTCAACATCGACGCCAACGGGATTCTCAACGTCGCGGCGAAGGACTTGGGAACCGGCAAGGAAAGCAACATCACTGTGCAGAACAGCGGCGGTCTCTCGAAGGAAGAGATCGAGAAGATGAAGCGCGACGCCGAGTCACATGCGGCGGAAGACAAGAAGCGCCGCGAAGTGATCGACCTGAAGAATCAGGGCGAGTCGCTGGTTTACACGACCGAGAAGTCGCTGCGCGAGTACGGCGAGAAAGTCTCCGCCGACACGCGCTCGAACATCGAGAGCGCGGTGAACCAGCTCAAGGATGCGTTGAAAGGCGACGACGGCGACAGCATCAAGAAGTCGATGGACAATCTCAACCAGGTCGGCCAGAAGCTGGCAGAAGAGATTTACAAAGCGACTCCGCCAGGCGGCGCGGGTGGGGCTCCGGGCGCAGGCCCGGGACCGGAAGCCAGCACCGATCGCGGCACGACCGAGGGCGGCGCGAAGAAAGACGAAGACGTCATCGACGCGGAGTACGAGGTCAAAGAGTAACGCTGTAGGTTTTCGAGAGAAGTTGGACCGGCCGATCGAGATTCGATCGGCCGGTTTTTTTATGTGGACGGCGCCGTCTCGGTGGTTTCGGCGAGGATCTTCGCCAGCTGCTGCGGATCGACCGGCTTGGTCAGGTGCAGATCGAAACCGGCGGCGAGGGCTTCGTCGCGATCTTCGGGCTGGCCGTATCCGGTTAACGCGATGAGCTGAATGGATTCACCCAGGCTGGAACGAATGCGGCGGGCGACGTCGTAGCCGCTGTAACCGGGCAGACCGACATCCACGAACGCGACGTCGGGCTTGATGGAATCGGCGGCGGCGACACCACCCGGTCCGTCTTCGGCCACCGCGACACTGTATCCCCAGAACTCCAGCAGGCACTGCATGGCGCGGCGGGAGTCGCGGTTGTCCTCGACGACCAGCACCCTTCGTCCGCCGGGCGGCTTGGGTGAAGACTCCGTCTGCGGGCGCGGCTGCAGAGATTTGGCGAGCGGCAGGCTGACCACGAATTCGCTGCCGCGCCCGAGTCCTTCGCTGCTGGCGGTCACGGTCCCGCCGTGCAGCTCGACCAGAGTGCGCACCAGCGTCAATCCGATTCCCATGCCGCCTTGCGAACGGTCCAGCGAGCGGTCGGCCTGAGTGAAAAGATCGAAGACGCGCGGCAGAAGCTCGGGTGACATCCCCACGCCGTTGTCGCGCACGCGCAGCAGCGCCTGATCGCCAGCGGGCTCGACGCTCACGGAAATGACTCCGCCGCGAGGCGTGTACTTGATGGCGTTGGTGAGAAGATTGTTGAGCACCTGCTCGATGCGCACCGAGTCGGCGGAGATGAGCACGGAGGGCGCAGCGACCTTGAGCGTGACCTGATGTTGTTGCTGCCGCGCCGATGGCTCCACGATGGCGATGGCGGCGGTGGCGAGCTTTACCAGGTCGACCGGCGCGCGGCGAAGCACGACTTTACCCGAGGTGATGCGCGAGACGTCGAGCAGGTCATCCACCAGTCGGGCGAGGTGAGCGGTTTGCCTTCGGATGATCTCGCGCTGCTCGAGCTCGAGCTGTTCGGAAGTCGGGGCGGCGGCGTCGACGACGCTGAGCGCGGTGCTGATGGTCGCGAGCGGGTTTCGCAGCTCATGGCCGAGCATCGCCAGGAACTGGTCGCGCTGGCGAATCGCGGCGCGCGTCTGGGCGAGCAGATCGCGGACTTCGTACTGGCGACGCCGCGCGCGCAGCGCCGACTGCACGGCGCTGACCAGCGTGACGATGCGAACGGGTCGATCCAGCACCGTGACATTTCCCCGCTGCCGCAGCCGCGCCAAGGACACGCTGGTGAGATCCGCTTCAGCCTGGCCGGAAAGGATGATCAGCGGGAGGTCCGACCAGGGAAGCTGCCCAGCCAGCGCGTCGATCAAACGGTTGGTAGCGTTATCGTCAAGCACCTCCGCGGCGATGACGAGCGCGCCGGCGCCGCGGGCGATCTCCTGGCAGAGCGACTCGATATTCGGACAGCTTTCAGAAAAAGCGCCCGCGCGGTCGAAAAGGATCTCGCAGGCGAGCGGCGCGTCGCGCCCGGTGGGCGCCAGGACGAGGACGCGCTCATCGTGAGGAGGGTTCGGCGCGGCGGGGGTCATACCTGGCCCTTCATTGGCGGCTGGATGACGCCTGTGTAGACAGGGACGCCGGTGAGAACGCCGTGGAAGTCGGTGAGCGGCGCGCCGACTTTCACGCCCTGCGGCGTCAAGGCGAACTCGCGGATGGTGCGCTCGTGGCGTCCGGTGCGGTTCTTCATGACCGAGATCGCCTGCCTCACCGCGCCCTGAGCCTCAAAATAGCGCAGCAGCAGAACCCCGTCAGACAAATAGCTGACGTCGACGGGCGACTGCATCGCTCCCATCAATCCGGCCTGGGCGACCACCAGCAGCGTGAGCACGCCCTGGTTTCCCAGGTAGGTCAGCAATTCGTGCAACTGGATCAGAAGAAAACGCTCATCCGGCATGGCGTTGAGATAGCCATTGAGGCTGTCGATGATGATGCACTTTGAGTGCTCGCGGTGGACCGCCTCGCAAACGAGCTGGACAAACTCGCCCGGCGGAAGCTCGGCGGGGTCGATCTGGCGAATGGTGATCAATCCGCTTTCGACGTGCTGCCGCAGACCGATGCCGAGTCCCTCGGCGCGCTGAAGCAGCGTGTCGGTGCTTTCGTCGAAGATGAACATGCTGGTGCGTTCCCCGCGCTGGGCGCCGGCGAAGGCGTATTGGAAGGCGACTTTCCAGCACAGTGGGATCCGAAGCTTGGAATTCACGTGACTTGAAGTCGCGGC
>JADMIO011089334.1_pt1 | contig 53568 bp, 46 predicted proteins | sample 8958161 | NCBI WGS metagenome assembly JADMIO01 (sample SAMN16585339, study PRJNA669376) | soil metagenome | isolation source: Crop rotation soil | place: USA: Cullars Rotation, Alabama | collected 2011 | reverse complement strand
CGCGACAACTTGTCCACGTGGAATTCTAAGCTTAGGATCCCAATGTGCTGGAAAGCTGGTGAAAGTACAGGAACAGTGAAACGAATCCATGTACTTCAGCGAAGTAGACGAGCAGCGAGAACACGAGAGCGTCGCGATTCAGCGTGAAGGCCGCGCGATAGACGAGGTATCCCGCGTAAACAGCGAGGCCGAGGACGGAGACAGCGGCGGCGATGTATCGCTGCGCAGGCCGGTCAATGCTCACGAGCGTGTCGTCCGCGTTGAACGCGGGTCGTGCAACTTTGTGCAGCAGAGTTCCAGACGATGAGTCGTTCGACATAGTCAGTGCCGGTTCGGCGCGGGCGCGCGGAAGACGCACCCCGGACCCGGGTTCCGCGGCTATTGAGCAAGGCGAGTGCCACAGAAAACGCGAAAAACGCGAACGATCGGCGGGGTCTGTAAGTTCTGCGTTGATGACCGCTGACGCAGGCTCGCGAGAAACGTTCGGCGGTTACGGTTCTGAAATGGGTCGTTCGAGGTAGAGCCTTTCGTATTTCGCGGTCACGGACGCGAGGCTGAAATGCGTCTGCACCAGTCGCAATGTCTCGACGGACGCGCGGCCCGGATCGGCGAGGGAATCTTCGAGCGCCTCGGCGAGGCGCTCGGCATTCGCTTTCGGAACAACGCGCACGTCGCCGCCAAAAAGATCACGCAGCTCGACGCCTCCTGGATGGTCCGCACTGACCACTGGCGTTCCCGATGCAAGCGCTTCGACGGCAACAGTTGGCAGCGCCTCGAGAAGCGACGGCAGCGCGAAGACGTCGGCAACGGCGGCGTAGCGGGCCACCACGTCGTTCGCCACGAGTCCCGTGAACGTGACGCGATCCGCGACGCCGCGATCTCCTGCCTGATGCTCTAGTGCTTCGCGCAGCGGTCCGGTGCCGCAGATGATCAGCCGGACATCGCGCCGTGTCCGGGCGATTCGCGCGAACGCATCGATCAGATGCTGCTGGCCAGCCAGCTCGTGCAGGCGCTTGACGTTGAGAATGACGCGCGGTTCGACGATGCCCAGCTCGTGCCGCCAGCGATCCCGGGTCGGCTGGTCTTGCGGACCGAAAGCCTCGGCGATTGCCGGATAGACGACGACGCCTTGTGGATGGCTCAGTCCGAGCTGGTCCGCGTGCTCCTTGAGCTTACGGCTGTAGAACGTGACAGCGCGTGCGCGAGAGAAGGCGCGGGCAAACGGATCGACGGGCCGGCGCGGGCGGTAGTGCCAGACTTCCGTGCCGTACAACGTCAGGATGTACGGGATCCGGCGCGCGGCCGCCCAGGCTGCCGCAACTTCGATGATCAGGCCATTGCTGTGAAGGTGGAGGACATCAGCGCCGGTGGCCGCAGAGGTCAGGACATCCCGAATCCGTCGCGCCTGCTTCAAGGACTCGATTCGGAACAGCCGGCGCAGGCCGTGAGCCGGCGGCTTTCGCGGGATCCACCACACCTTTCCCAAGACCGCGGAATCGGCGCCAGCGGAAGCCGGTCCCTGTGCCGGGTCGTGGGCGACGAGCGAAACATCGTGACCCTGCCGCATCGCCCAGTTCGCAAGCTCGGCCGGCAATAGCGCATTCGCGGCCTGATCGGGCGGCAAGTGCGGCGAGACGTGACAGATCTTCATCGAACGTCAGGCAGTGGCGCGCGCTGACGCCGCCGGACTCTGCACGAACCGCGCGCGATATTCGGCGAACGTCAGCGGCTCTGCGCCGAGGTCGCGCGTGGCGAAGGTCAGGACGCGGCTGAGGCGGTCGAAGAACGCATCAAGGTCTGCTTGTGTCCGGTTGTAGGGACTGCCGCCGATGATCGCTTCACTGGAGTGAAACAGCAGGTTCAGGATCGGCGCGCCGCCGCGGACGAGTTGACGGGCCAGCGCGATCATATCGTCCGCCGAGCTGTAGGACGGCCTGAGCCACCGAACCCGGGCGATGCGGGCCAATCGGAGGACGCGTTTTGTCGTGTAGTTCCACGGCGCGCGCGCGTACCAGTGCTGAATCACGGCAGGCACGCGGCGATTGAGGGCCGCCGAGATCGGCAATTCCAGCACCTGGCTCGATCCCGCGCGTGTCGCATCGTCATAGGCGAGAAAGTACGGTGTCAGCGGGGCGCCGACGAAGTCCGGTCCCTGCTTGTGCGCTTCGTAAAAGAGCGGCGCGACTGACGAGTCGATGAGGTAGCCGGCGCGTTCAAGCGACGACACGTGCGCTGCGGAGAATCCGAAACGGCCCGATCTGTACGAAACCGGACGAATGCCGACAGCCTGCTCAATCGATGTCGTCAACGATTGCAGTTGTGCGTCGAACTGCGAGAGGGGTAGTGACAGGGCATAGGGATGACGATCGACATCCTCGGCGCTGAATGGCGGCGTTTCCCAGGCGTGGTGGTGAGCACCGACTTCGCATGTCCCGCGCAGCAGCAACGTGCGAAGCTGCGCGGCGGATCGTTCGTCCGTCGCGACTGGATGCGTGATGACGTACGTCGGCCGAACGCCGTGACGCTCGAAGAATTCGTGCAGGCGATCGAGGACATACAGATTCTCGAAGCGCTGATGGCGCCTCGCGTCAGCGTCCCACTGATTGTCGCCTTCGGTATCGATGGCGACGAGCAGTGCTGGTCTGTCGGCGCTCATCGATCCTGATCCGAGTCGCCCAGCGTGATGTGCCAGCGGCTGGTGTCTGCATAGAACGATGCTGAGACGTTCACGGCATTGACCTTGGCCACGAACTCCATCGTCGACTTCACAGCGTAGTAGCCGGACTTCCGGAGCAGCTTTCTGAAGCCTTCGTGCATGCAGAAGGTGCGGATTTTGTCGGAGCCCGCCGCGCGCGCTTCTCGATCGATCCAGCGCACCAGCGTCAGCATTGCGGTCTTGTCATCCGGATCCGTCAGCCAATCGACGAGGAGGGTTACCCGTCCGCGTGGTTCCTGAACGTGCCGGTACACGACGTACCCGGCGACTTCCTGTTCGCGCTCGAGTACCGCCACCGTGTATCGCACATGCGGTGGCTGGATGTACTTCCATGTGAGATACGCCGCGTCGCGCCGGACGGCCAGCGCAAATTTCCGCGCGACTCGTTCCCACAGCTGGTTGAAGCGCTCGTCGAACTGGCGGACGATTCGCATCTCACCTTCGAGTGGACGTGAACGCGAAACAAGGCGGACCCACGGCAGCGTGATGAACGATACGAACCGGTTGAGCTGGACAGGCCAGTTCGGCCGCCGGAGCGCGCGCCGGCTCAGCGGCTTCACGAGACATGGCACCGGCCCAACGTCCGGCCAGTTCAGTTTCTGGAAGAGACGGTATGAGGACTCAGACAGACCGAGGCCCAGCGAGGCGCCGACGTTCCGATCCCAGGTCCGGAACAGCACGTCACCGAGACCTTGACGCTGGCGCTCTGGCGCGACCATGACGTCCATGCCCCAGGCTGCGCTGATCTCCATTCCGTCTGCCATCAGCCGCACCGGCATGGCTGCGTACTGACCGATGATCGTCTGGCCTTCGCGGGCGATCCAGATCAGGGGACCTACCGCGGGAACATTGGGATTCCGCCGGTACTGCCAGTCCCACCGAAGCCGGTTGGATTCGGCCATGTCCGTGCCGAAGACACGGCGGTACAGCGCTTCCACCTGCTTCTTGTCTTCCGCGCGGTAGCGATCAATCTCTGCCATGACGATGATTCGCCTCAGGCCGAGGCCAGCACGTACTCCATGTTGCTGATCAGCGCGTTCTGCGTGAGCGGACTCGAGCCGAGCCAACGGCCCAGCGGCGCCGGCATGCGCTTGACCGTCGACGTCACGTGCAGCTCTTCGCGCTGGACGCGGAATCCCGCTTCCGCGATCTGCCGACGCAGGCGGGTCACAGTCACCTTCTCCAGCAGGTCGTCGTGCTTGACGATACCGCGCTGGGCATCGCGGATGAATGAGTTTTCGTGCGCCGGTTCACGCAGCAGCCAGGGCGCATGCCTCGCCAGCATCCGGAACGTCTTGAAGGCGACTGCTCGTCCCGTCAGTAAGTGCAGGGGCACTGGAATCCGGAGCTTTGGCAAATGCGCGCCGGCGAATGAGAGGTACGGCGCCGTGGACAGGAACATGCGGCCGTCTTTCTTCATGACCCGACGGCACTCCCGCAGATACAGCGGCGCGTCGGCGACGTGTTCGATGACAGCGTGGGAGAGCACCAGGTCGAACGAGTGGCCCTGGAAGGGTAGCGCCATGCCATCGGCCTGGAGAAAAAACAGGCGATCGAGTTTCCGTTCGCGCGCGAGCTTCACGCCCGCCTGGCTGAACCGATCGATCGGATCGATGCCCACGACGTCACCGGCGTGTTCGGCGAGAGAGAGCGGCATTCCGCCTCCGCCACAGCCTGCGTCAAGCACCCGTCCGCGAATTTCGACACCCGCGCGCTCGAGAAACGCGATGACCTTCGCGCTCCGGTAGTACTCGAACAAGGCGTAGTCATATTCCGAGCGGAACCGGCGATCGGCGTGCGATTTGATTTCGGTGTCGTTAATCTGGCGCACGGCTCGATCCGGTGACCGCCGACGGCGTCGTCCCGGGAGATTTCTCGATGAGCCAGGCCTCGTCCGGACCCGGCGTTTCGTCGACTTCGAACGTCGCGACGACCCGCCTGTTGGGATAGTGCTCGAGGAGTTCTGGAATCAGACCCGGGGAACTGTCGAATCCAACGTTCGGCAAACCGTACGTGAGTATATAGCGCGCATCGTCGCGATCGAATCGGTCGTCGTAGTTGCCAAAGCCGCGGCCGACGAAGATCGGTTTGATCAGGTTATCGAGCGACATGCCGTTGGCCAATTTGCCCTGCACCAGAGTGCCGGGTGGCAGCAGATGTCCGAGTTCGACTGACGCGCGGTAGTTCAGTTCCTGATGCGTCGACGCCCAGCGAACGTATTGCCCGAGATTCCAGGCGACTGACAGCGTGACGAGCACGATCGCGCCCTGGAACGACACGCGATGGGTTGCGAGCCACCCGGTGGCGCGCCGCCAGAACGCGAAGAGCAGAATCACCACGACGACCGACACTGCCGCTGATACGCGGACCGTCGGCTTGTAAAAGCCCACTTCGATCTGCCGATGAAACGGCCAGCGCAGCAGGCTTCCAAAGACGAGATAACAGAGCAGCGCGACGATTGGAATCGCCGCGATGCGCGTCGAGAGCCGCTCGTGCTGCATCGCCTCGGGCAGCCACGTCGTTCCGGATCCGACGACACCAGCCCCCAGGGCGACAATGGCCGGCAGGAACATGACGTAGCGGCGTTCGTTTCCGCTGTCATGAATCACCAGCTCGAGCAGCCCCACGAGCATCCAGAGCACAAGCAGCCGCTCGGCCGGTCTCGCATCGCGCCATCGCGCCACGATGCCAAGTATTCCAAGCGCGGCGAACAGGAACACGAACCACATTCGTGCGAAGAAGTTCTGGACGATCGGCAGCCAGCTCGCGCGATCGATGAAGTGGCGCAGGTCGTAGGTCGGCTTGCGCTCGACGGTCATCTGCCAGTTGTAAAACTGATAGTCGTGCCAGTGGGGGACCACGAACGCCGCGGTGATGACTGTTGCGCCGGCCACAACTCCCAACAAGGCGAACCACGCGGTCCGGACTGTCTTCGCGTCCGGCTCCGCGAGTGCAAACCGTATCCGGATTCCGCTGAAGCGATCGATGCCGATCGTCCAGAGCGCATCGATCACGAGCGCGGCGGCAAAGAAGGCGGCCGACGCTTTCGTAAACCATGCCAGACACGTCGCGATTCCGGCTATGAGTCCGGCGATGGGATTGCGTTCGCCAAGGGCGTAGGCGGCCCACGCCACCACAATCAGCGCCGTCATGGTGGATTCCATGAGCGCAGCGCGGTTCCACATGATCCACGTGAAGTCGTACGCGAGCAATGCGCCACCGATCAGGGCGACGCGACGGCCGATCTCCTGGCTTCGACTGCTCCACGTGGCGGCGAGACCAATCATGAGCGCGGCGAGCGCCACGAGTCCCGAGGCCACGGGCACCGTACGCGCCTGCCACGTGCCGACACCAAACGTTTCGAACGCCGCATATTCGAGGCCGGTGAAGACGGGTGCGATGTAGACAGGGTTCCAGTTGTCGGTTCGCCAGGCGCCCCAAAGCGCACGATTCCGCGCGTTGTGCACCCACGCGCCCTCGTCGTGCCACACGATTCCGACAGAGGCTGTCGGCGGATCGGCCCGAAGCCAGAGCACCCGCATGGCGGCGCCCGCCGTGAGGATCAGCATTGCAGCAATCAGAAACCGGCGGGTTGACATGTCAGCTCCGCCGCCGCCAGACCGAGAAGCTGGCGTCCTCGTAGTCGGGAACGTATCCGGATTCGAGCCACGCGCGGAGCGGGAGGTTGCTCATGAAAAAGTCGATTGAGTTTTTCACATTCGGCTCAGCGAGTCCCCAGTCCTTTTTCTGCAGCGCGACGACGGCCGGCGCGTTCTTCTGCAACTCGGCGAGCAGGCCGCGCGATCCATATGTCGGGCGATCCTGTTCAAACTCCAGCACCACCGGCCGGCTCCAGAAGAACCGCGATGCGCTCGGCCGCCCGCCCTTGACATAGACACCGGCCGACGCGAACCCGAACACGTACACGGGCGCGTCAGGCGGTGTCGTATCCCGGACATGTTCCGCGAGCCGTTCGACGTCGCTTGGGGAGAACTTTCCGTTTTCATCGCGCTCGAAACGATCGAGATATGCCTCACGGGTCAGCGCCCCGCGCCAGTAACGGACATCGAACGCGACGTTCGATGCCGCTTGCGGAAGCCCGAACAACCGGGGCTGCGCGACAGGCACTTTCTCGATGCCAACGCGCCATGCGCCAGCGAAGACAGCCACAGTCACGGCAATCCAAGCCAATCGCCGGGGGCCAGCCCCGACACGAGTGCGCCACGCCACGGCCATTCCTGCCGCCGCCGCGAGAGCCAGGGCCGGGATCGCCTGAACAAAGTACTGCGGCAAGCTGCGCGAGCCATTGATGGCCATCGACATCACGACCGCCCCGATCCAGGCGAGCGCGATCCATGCCGGCCGTGTACGTCCCGCCAGCAGTAGAAGACATGCCGCGCCTATCCCGCCGAGATACCACAGGCCGTCAACTCGCGCATGCAGGACAGGGAAGGTGAGAACGTAGCCGATGACATGTCCGAGGCCGCGATACGTTTCGCTCGAATACCTGAGGTTGTAGCCAATCGTCCCGAGCCAGAGATCCGTCAGCGCGTGACCGACCGCGAAGTACAGCAGAAACGCGCCGCTCATAATTGCCGCGCCCACGGCGATCCAGACCATCCGAAAGCTGAACTGTCGATCCCGTGTTGCCGCAATGGCAATCGGCACGATGTACACCACGGCGTTGTACTTCAGCCAGCAGGCAAAGCCCCACAGCATTCCGGCCAGCAGGAGCCGCGTCCAGCGCCCGTCCGCCTTCCAGGTCGTGACGATCGCCGCCAGTACTGCCAGTGCAATGAATGTCTCGCACTGGCCACGGATGTTGAGCCCGCTGAGACGCTGGATTGAGGGATCGCCGAGTAGCAGAAAGATCGCGGCCGCACCGAACCCCACGCGTCCGCCGAAGAGGCTGCCACCGGCCACGACCAGGAGCCACGCGACAAGCGCCGCAGCCACAAGATCGGCGGCTGCGACCACCGATTCATCCGGCCACATTGTCCACATCAACGCATAGACGACAAAGATGCCTGGCGGCTTCTGCTCAAAGGCGTCGCGGTACGGCACGGCGCCGTCGATCGCTCGCTCCGCGACGTAGCTGTAGAGAAGTTGATCGCCGCCGGCCGGTTGCACGAGCGACGGCACGCGAACAGCCAGTAGCGCAATCAGCAGGGCAGTCCAAACGCCGTTTTGCGCCACGAGGCTTGAATTATAGTTCCCACGTGACGTTCGCAGGGCCGCCAGACCTCGCGATGGTCGTGCCGACCTACAACGAGCGGGATCGCCTCGCCGAGCTCGTCGCAAGACTCTTCGAAGCCACCACAGCCGCGGGCGTCGCACTCGAGTTGGTCATCGTCGATGACAACTCGCCCGACGGTACGGGGAAGATCGCGGATGCGCTTGCGCAAAAGTACAGACTGAAGGTCATTCATCGGGCCGGCAAGCTCGGACTCGGTACCGCCGTCGTCGAAGGGTTCGCCGTCGCGAGCGCTCCGATTCTCGGCGTGATGGACGCGGATTTCAGCCATCCACCGGCGCTCGTGCCGAAAATGCTGGCGGCATTCAAGACGACCGGCACCGACGTGCTTGTCGCGAGCCGATACATTCCCGGCGGCAGCACCCCGAGCTGGCCGTTCAAGCGGCGGTTGCTTTCGCGGACGGCCTGTCTGCTGGCGCGGGGACTTTCGCCGATTCGAGACGCGGCGTCTGGCTTTTTTCTGATCAAGCAAGACATCGCCCGCAACGTGAAAATTCAGGCGGGCGGCTTCAAGATTTGCCTGGAGCTGATTGTGCGCGGGTGGCCGACGAAGCTCGTGGAGCTGCCGTATCAGTTCGACGATCGCGAGCTTGGCGAGAGCAAGATGAGCACGCGCGAGGCGTCAGGGTATCTCGTGCAGCTCAGGGATTTATATCTCTTGCGCTGGTCGCAGCTCGGGCGGCCGCGACGTGAGTATCGCCAGCTGACTGCAGAGGACGTCCAGCGCCTGCCGCCGCGTGCGTAACCGGCGTGCCGAAGAGCACGCGCGATCCGACATGCCACGCCAGATTCCACTTCGTCGAAGCCAGACGGAAGATGTCGCCGGTGTGGCGCATCAAATAGCCGGGCCGTAGATAGAAGCGACGCTTCGCGCGATTGATCGCGTCCAGCACGACCGGCTCGTCGAGTCCGTTGCCCTTGAGCAGGTAGTACGAATACTCCATCCGTGACCAGTCTTCGCTCGCGAGCAGACCCTCGCGCTTGGCCTTGGTGTAGAGATCAGTTCCCGGGTAGGGCACTGCCGGATAGAAGTTCGCGAAATCCGGATCGAGATCGATCGCGTAGTCGATTGTCTTGTCCAGCGACGGTCGTGTGTCGCCTGGATACCCGAGAATGAAGAAGGCGAACGATTTGATGCCGGCCGCGCGCATGTTGACGAGCGCCTTGCGGATCTTCTCCCCTTCGAGGCGCTTCATCATGTCCTTGCGCGTCTCTTCCGACTCTGTCTCGATTCCGAGCGCGAGCATCCAGCAGCCGGCCTGCCGCAGCCGCTTCACGAATGCCGGATCGGTCAGATTGTCCGCTCGTGCGTTGCCGAACCACTGCACCGGCAGCTTGCGCGCAATCAGCTCCTCGCAGAACGCGCTGAACGTCTTGACGTTGAGCGTGACGGTGTCGCCCCAGAGGTAAAAGAACTTGAGGCCCGACTCCCGATAGCCGCGCTCCATCTCGTCGACGAGCGCCTTCGCGCTCTTCTCGCGGAACTTGTGACCCTGGTGGATTGGTGCGACGCAGAAATCGCACGAGTACGGGCACCCGCGAGAGCTCTCGACGATGACGTAGGGCTCGTTGACGAGCGGCAACTTGTAATTCGAGAGATCGAGCAGTTCCCAGGCGGGATAAGGCGCATTGAGGAAGCTGGCGAATGACCCGTGCGCGCGAGCCGGCACGATCTGCCCGTCGCGACGAAAGGTCAGTGTGGCGATGGTTTCAAGGTCTTTGCTGTCACCGGACGACAGCGTGGCGAGTTCGACAAGCCCGTCTTCCGGTTCGCCGACGAACATGCCGTCGACGTCCGGCGCCCGCTCCATCGACGCCTCGGGTGTGGTGGAGACATGCGGCCCGAAGCAGAACATCGGAGCGCCGTAATGCTTCTTGAGCTTCAGCATTTCCGGCACGTCCGCGTCGATCGTCGGCGTCGTGCTCGGGAACAGAATCAGCGTCGGGCGGAATCCTTCTTTGTCGAGCCGTTCGATGAGCGACTCCACCGGCTGCCGCGTCGCCGTGAGATCGAAAAGCCTGACCTCGCATCCCTTCTGGCGAAGCATCGCCGCCGCGAGCGCCAGCGTGTACGGCGGTTTCGTGGTGCCGAGTACCTCTTCGCGTTCCTGACAGCGGCCTTGCCGCGTGAACGCGATACCGCCGATGAGCGGGGGATTGACGAGCAGCGTGCGGGTTCCCAGCATTGTCTGTTAGTTGGCCCCGATCGCCGCGAGCTCAGGATCGCCGGGCTCCGGCGCGACGGCGCGTTCGGCGGCGAGCTCAACCTTACAGCAGCGGCGGCAGACAGGGAACAGCTGTTCTTCGACAAGCTTTTTCCGGAGGGCCACGTATTTCTCGCTGGTCCAGACCTCTTCCAGCGTTTGTTTCGTCAGATCGCCGACTTCGACGCGGATGAAAGGACAGAAATATGCCTTCCCGCTGAACGAGACGCGCGCATAAATAAATGGATACAGACAACGCCCCTCGAGAGGCGCACCAGGTGTGTAGTAGTTGTGGACGATGGCCGGCTTGACCTTCGGGCGCATGTCGAACCTGATTCCACGCTCGCGGCACTTGGCGATCAGCCGCTCGACCTGTACCTGTACGCGGCCCGCATCGACGCCTGGATCCGGCGTCACAAAGGTCGAAATGGCCTCGGGCCCCGGCGCGCCGGTCAATCTCACGGTCTCGGCAACTTCCTCCGGCGTGCTGAACATCAGATGATTCAACCCGATCGCATCGACGCCGAGCTCCTCGGCGACGTCGACCATCTCGTGCAGGCAATCCAGCGTCTCGTGCGCGACGGTGGTGTTGATGCTCACGCGCAGCGGCGCATGCTTCTTCTTCGCGGCCGCCTGGAGATTCCGGAGGCCTGCGGCCGTCCGCTCGAACGTGCCTTTCACGCCACGCGCCTTGTCGTGCAGTTCGCCGGGTCCATCGATTGACACGCTGATGTGCTTGATGAAACCGCGCGACGCCAGATCCGCCAGCGCATCGGCGCGTTCCTGGCCGATGATGGTGCCGTTCGTCGTGAGGTAGCCGCAGACGTAGCCTTTGTCCTGGAAGACCTCCATGACGCCAAGGATGTCCTTCCGCATGAAAATCTCGCCGCCGGTGAGACTGACCTGGAGCCCCTGCTGTTCAGGAAACGCGCGCTTGAGTGTCGCGAGCGGCATTTCCTCGCGCCATTCGCCCTCGATGTTCAAGAGCGCGCCCACGTAGCAGAACTCGCATGTCAGGTTGCACCGCATCGTCGCTTCGTACACGACGCCCTGGGGCAGCCGTCCGGCCTGGCCGTCCTGCTTGCGGACGTATTGCTCGACCAGGCTTTCGTAGCGATGCTTGCGATAGCGGGCGAGCAGGCTGGTGACGGCCGGGAACCGCCGCGCGCGTAGTGCGACAGCCTCCCGAAGCCTCGGGACAAAACTCATTCGGTCAAACATTGTACAAGAGCCCGATCGGGGGACGCTGCGAACGAGCGAAGCGAAGTAAGCCCGCCGGAGCGGGCGAAGCCCCTCCGCCTAATGAACAATCCGGCCGTCCGTGAAGTAGAAACGCTTCGCAGACGCGGCCTCTTGCGTGAGCGACAGCCGGAACACCTGCGTCGTTCCCTCTGCAAACATCTCGAGACGCCCGACAGATGTATCGAGTGTGACGCTCTGTCCTGCCACAACTGGAACGCCGAAGTTCCGGAGATCCTTCGACGCGACGATGTTGCCGGCGTATTGCGGCACGCGCATCTCGATCGTCTCGGCCTCGGGCGTCGAGACGCTGACGTGGACGTCGGTGCGCATCACGCGCAACAGCGTCCAGAAGTTGCGTGGTGCGCAGTTCGTCGACACGTCGAACGCATCCCACGAGAAATTCGCATATACCTTGCCGATCCCCACCGGCGTCGTGAGCAACAGCACGTCGTCCTCACCGCATCGCGTCACCGAGCCGCCCATGAGCGCGACACCGTCGCGCGTCATGGTCGATGCAGTTCGCCAGGCGCGCGCCGCCTGGAGCAGCTGCTGCACAGAAACGAGCACGGTCACAGCCAATATGGCGGTGATGACTCGTCGAGGCGCCGCAACGGTATCCAGGAACCCCGCGAACGCCAGCGCAATGCCCACGCCAGGCAGGTAGAGATATCTCAGGCCGCCGGTCATCGATAACACGGGTAGAAGCGCGGCGGCGATGAAGACGATCAGGAACAGCCGCACACCCCGCGAACTGTCGCGAGCGCGAAGCCACAGCAGTCCTGCGATGACGGCGACTCCCGAAATGGCGAGATGCGGAATCACCTGACGGAACGTCTCGGGCATGAACCACTCTGGCGGCGGGGACGGAAAGACGATCGGACTCATCGCGTAGAACGTGACGTGCGAAAGAAACCCGAGTTTCTCCGCCGCCCACGGGAACGTCGCAGGCACGGCAAGCAGGGCAGCACCGACAATTCCGAAAACGGCCGGCGTGAACCACAGCTTCCCAGGTCGTACCTGGGTTTGAACTGGGTCTGAATCAGGTCTGAGCTGGGTCTGAGTACGGCGCCCTCTGAGCCACGACGCGTACAAGATAAGGGCGATGGCGGCGGCCGTCATCGCCAGTTTTGGCAGCCGCCGCTCGCCGCCTGCGGCCGCGATGTCGGCGCCGAACACGCGAAGCGCGCCGTAGCACGCCGTCACTGTCAACAAGGGAAGCAGGCGCCGGACAGTCTCTCGCCAGCTCCGGCGGTCGACGAAGACATCCATCGCCGGCGCGATGATCAGGAAGGCCAATGCCGATTCCTTCGAGAGCAGGCCGCAGGCGAAGGCGGCCAGACCAATCGCGCGCCAGCCTCGGCCGCCCTGCTGGAAACAGACGAGCGCGACGAGGACGAAGAACGTCGCGAGCAGATCGAATCTCGCCGCGATCCAGTACACAGCCTCGTGCCATGTCGGATGAATCCCGAAGAGCAGCGCGGCTATCAGCGCGCCGCGCGGTCCAATCAGGCGCCGGCCAAATTGCAGCAGCAGCAATGTGTTGGCGACGTGAAGCGCGAGGTTCGTCAGGTGGAAGCCGAAGGGATTCACACCCCATAGCCGCCAGTCCATCGCGTACGAGAGAAACGTCAGCGGGCGGAAGTACTCGTAAAACGCGAACTTGAAGTAGGCGAGTGGCTGCGCGAGGCCGGCGATCGACTTGATGCGCCAGAGAATCAGGAAGTCGTCCGCATTAAAGCCCGTCGTGAGCGCCGGCAGGTAGACGACGATGACGAGTAGTGCGGACAGAAGGCCGAGCCATGGGGCCGGACCCCCAGCGAATGGGCTATTCCGCGCCGGCATCGTTGAGGGCAACGCGCTTTCGGCGCAGTCGTCCGAGCATTTCGAGGGCGAACGCGCGTTCTGTCTTGCGCAAGAAACCTGAACCGGCAAGCAGCAGAAGGAATGTCAGCACTGTAACCAGTGCCCGCAGAGAGAACGACACGAGGGGATGCATATCGGGCACGAGCCAAATGGCCGCAACCGCCGCGACCGTTGCAGAGGCAATCACGCGCAAGATACGTCCAGCCTCGAACGGGATCGGAAAGAAGTGACGCGCGAACCCAAACGCCACGAGCGCCTGCGTGAAACCTGACGCGGCGAAGGCGATTGCTGCGCCGGTAATTCCATACCGCGGCATCAGCACGAGTCCACTGCCAAGACCGACCGCCAGAGCTGCGAACGTCGCGACAGGGTAGTACTGCGTACGGCTCGTCAGGTTCAATCCGATCGAAGCGAGGAGATAAGCGCCCTGCATCGCCATGCCCAAAGCAATCAAGGGAATGACTCTCACCGCGCCCAAGTACTCCGGCTTGAGAAACAGCAGAACCGCTTCGCGGGACACCGCGACACTAAGCGCCACGATCACACTCAAGACGGCGAATCCATAGGTAGCCATTTTCGCGAGCACCATGCGTCCGTCAGGCTGTTTGGCGGTCGCGTAATAAAACGGCGCCCATGCCGTCTCGAAGGCCGACGTGAAGAACCGGACGCCGGTGCCAAGCGTGAAGCCGTTCTGGTACACGCCGAGGGCTTCGCGCGAGATGTATCTGTTCAAGAGAAGCTTGTTGCCGGCATCGAGACCGGCCTGCGCAAGTCCGTGAGGCAGCCGTGGAAGACCGAACCGCAGGACCGTGCCCAGCTCGTTCCACGAAAAGACGCCGCGGACAAGCGGCGCGAACCAGCGCCACAGAATCGGCAGCAGGATCACGGTCATGATGACATCGGCCGCAAAGACGCCAGCGATGTTCCATCGGAGCCAGAGGATCAGGGCGATGCGAAGGAGCAGCGTTCCGAGCGAACGCGCGAAGACCAGTCCGCTGTACGTCGCCGCCTCGTGACGCAGCCGCATCGAGTGATACGGGACGAACGTCAGGCTGATGAGGAATGTGTTGACCAGCATCAGCCGCAACGCGAGCAGATGCGGCGGTTGAAACGAGAATCGCGCCCCAATCCAACCGGACGCCGCCAGCGCGACGCCGAATACGATCACATCCGCGCCCGCGATGAACCACACGATCGTGCTGGTCAGGCGTTCGAGCGGTCCGCCGGCCGGCCGATCGTGGTAATAGCGCATGAACGCGCCGTCGAGCCCCCAGCGCGAAACGATCCTGGCGATCATCTCGATTGCCAGCACGACACCCAGCGATCCGTAATCTTCCTTGCTGAGGACGCGAACGTAGACGGGAAGCAGGAGCAGATTGACGATCTGAACGGCCGCGTCACCGGCGCCGTAAATCGCGACGCCCTGACTCAGATGTCGAACAGTTGCACGCACGCGGAATCAGGGCCGTTCGAAACGGATGAGGTTCAGGAAACACCAGCCCGGCACCGGTAACACGCGTGTGAGTAGCCGGTGCAGCCACGCCAGGCGCGCAGGAGATTTTCTTATCCAGCGAGTCACGACGGGGACGGTTGGAAAAATGCCGCGGCGCTCTTTCACCCGAAATCCCGTTCGCTGCGCCAGATCGAGAAACTCGGAGACAGGTCGATCGCCAGGATGCTTCGCGACGCTGGCTGTGTGAATCAGGCGGCCGCGCAACAGAAAGTGCACGCGTGACTGCAGGTGCGCCAGGTTCGGCACCGAGATGAACAGCTCGCCCCCCGGCCGGATGACGCGAAACAACTCGGCAAGAGCAGGCGCCTGCTCCGAGAACGACAGATGCTCGAGGACGTCGAGACAGAGTGCGCGATCGAACGAAGCGTCTTTGTAGGGCAGCGCTGTCAGAGATCCCGTCTGAACGGAATCCGACGAGTAATTGGGATCCACGCCGACAATCGCAAGACGACCACGGAATTCATCGACCAGCACGCCCTCGCCGCATCCGGCGTCCAGTACGCGCGTCTCGGCCGGCAGCGCGTCGAGATATGCGCGGACGGCGTCGATTTTTGCGAGATAAGTCGGGTAGAACTCCCAGTCGGTCGAAAGCTGCCGGTGATAATCGCCGCGCTCGGCGTACTCACCGCGCATTTCGATACCGGCGGGGACCCCTGTCCCCCGCCGCGCTGGCTGCGTTGCGCTCACGCGCGAATTGTACTGTTAGCTGCCGGAGCTGCTTCCGCGCCCGGTATTAGGCGGTGGTGGCGGATTGCTGTTGACCGGAACGATCGGCACGACGGGCACTGCGACGCCCGAGACGCCGGATCCTGGATAGGGCGACGGCGACGGTGTCGGTTGCGGTTGGTTCGGCTGTGGTCCCGGTGGCGGCGTTCCACGTCCGACCGGCGGCAGCTCGTCGTCCGGATTGCCTGGCGACGAAACCATTGGTTGCTGGAACGAGCTCGTTGCGGGCGGGACGTACGTGCTCGTCGAGGGGTTGCTTGTCGGAAGGATGTAAACAACCTCGAAGCTTGATGCTCCGACGGTGCCGGCGCGCCGCGGTCCAAGCAGATAACCCGCCGCCTGGCGAAGGAGCGACGCCATCACGTCCGATTCGCGCTGATGCGTGAACTGCATCGTCACAGGCTTCACGTTGGTGAGGCGCTCCGCGTTGACGAACTTGCTTCCACCCTGACGTTCCCATTCGGCCAGGATTTCGCGCACGGATGCTTCGTTCGCCACGAGGGTAACCAGGCCGCCCTCCTCGAACGTGATCTTGACCTTGGGGCCGGCAGGCGTCTGCGCGGGACCGGCAGCCTGAGGCGCGAATCCGAGGGCGACCACCGCGGCGATCAGAGCGAGGCGCATGGGGAACTCCTTCAAAAAGTATATGACGCGCCAGCGGTTACGTCAGCCGCGTCACCCACAGCGGCGAATCCTTTTTCGGTAGATCGCAGGTCCGGCATATGCCCGGTCCGCCCGATTCGAGGTGCTCCTTTCGGGCGGCGCGATACAGCGGAGAATTCCAGACGTCGGCGATTGTCTGCGTGCGCAGGTCGCCGAAGATGTGACGGCCATCGAAATCGGCGCAGCACATCGACACGCGGCCGTCCCACAGCACCGTGAAGGTCAGCCACAGCCGATAGCACGGGTATCGGACGTTGGAGGTGCTGTTGAGCGTGCCTGCCCAGTTGTGCAGATCGGTGATGTGAATCTTGTCGGCGACCTTGCTCCACTCGGCGATGAACGCCTGCTCGTCAGCGGAATTGTTCTGCCGCACGAACGAGAGGATCAGCTTCGGATGGGTGCGGCCGTACTCCTTCTTCAGGCGCGCGAGTGTCCTGATGTTGTCGATGACCGCGTCGTAATCGAGATGGACGCGGGTCGCCTCGAAGACTTCCTTGCCCGAGGCGTCGACGCTGATGTTGATCGCATCGAGGCCGGCCTCGATCATCCCCCGCGCAATGTCCTCGGTGATCAACGAGCCGTTGCTGATCATGCCGACTTCCTTGATGCCCTTCGATTTCGCGTAACGGACTTTCTCGACGAGCTGCTTGTCGAGGAACGGCTCTCCGTAGTTGTGCTCTCGCACGTGCGTGATCCCGAGCGCCGCCGCTTCGTCCACGACCTTGCGATAGAGATCGAAGTCCATCACGCCCTGCCGGCGGTGCATTTCGTCGCGGGGGCAGAAGACGCACTTCGCGTTGCAGAGGTTGGTGCTCTCAATCTGGACGATGTCCGGCCACCGCGGGGCGCGGTCGCGTCCGGTGCGCAGCAGCACCTTGCGAACGGCGCCGGCGTTGTTCAGCAGCAGGCGTTCCGCGCTCTTGCGAGCGCGTGTGGTCAGGGACACAACTCTCCGATTATTGCCGATGGCCGAGTGCGATGACGTCGCGTTGGTCTTCAATCACCCGCTGGAGGATGTCGTTCAGGCCGAGGGTCGGCTGGTAGCCAATCAAACCTTTGATCTTGGTCAGATCCGGAACACGGCGCGGCATGTCCTCGAACCCGGCCTCGTAGGCCTGATCGTACGGCACGAGCTGTATCTCGGAGCGGCTGTCCGTCGCGGCGCGCACCCGCTTTGCGAGATCCAGAATCGAAATCTCCTCGTTGTTGCCGATGTTGAAGACCTCCCCCACGGCGCGGGGTTCGTTCACGAGGCCAATCAACGCACGAACGACGTCGCCGACGTATGTGAACGACCGCGTCTGCGTGCCGTCACCGTGCACGGTGATCGGATCGCCGAGCAGTGCCTGCCGCACGAAGTTGGGAATGACCATGCCGTAGCGGCCGGTCTGTCGCGGCCCGACGGTGTTGAACAGCCGCGCAATGATCACTGGAAGATCGCGTTCCTTGTAATAGGCCAGCGCCATGAATTCGTCGAGCGCCTTGCTGCACGCATACGCCCAGCGGTGCTTCGGCGTGGGGCCCATGACGAGATCGGCGTTCTCATGGAACGGAACGTCAATGCTCTTCCCGTAGACCTCCGACGTGGAGAAGATGACCGTCAGCTTGCTTTTCTTGGCGCAGTGCCGCAGCACGATTTCCGTGCCGTGGACGTTCGTTTCGATCGTCCGCACCGGCGCTTCGACGATGAGCTTGACGCCGACAGCGGCGGCAAGATGGAACACGACGTCGGCGCGATCGATCAGCTCCGCCGACAGGGGCTCGTTCATGATCGAATCGATGACGTAGCTGAAGCCTGGCTGATCCTTCAGATGCGCGATGTTGTCCATCGACCCTGTCGACAGGTCGTCGATGACGAACACCTGATGTCCCTGGGCAAGCAGCGCTTCGGCGAGGTGCGATCCCACGAACCCGGCGCCGCCGGTCAAAAGTGCTCTCATAGATGATCCAGTATGGCCTCCGCGGTCCGCTTCGCCGATTGGCCATCGGAGGCCAGCGCATGCTCCCGCGCGAACACGGTGCCGGCGGAAGTCACAGCCCACCGGACCTGTGCATCATACAGGACCGCCTGTAACTGCTGGCGAACGTCCTCCGCGCTGTGTGCGCCGAGCATCACGCCCGCATCGACAAAGGGACTGAGATTGTTCGGCAGTCCGATCACGAGCGCCGGGACACCGAGCGCGAGCCCGTCGATGGCCACCGTGGAATTCATCGTGACGATGAGATCGGCTGCGGTAAGCAGCCGGCCCAGATCGGTAGCCCCTTCGGCTACCGAGATGTTCGGCACTCCTTGCACGGCGGGCGCGTAGTCGTCCGCCGTTTCAGCCGGGTGCGGTTTGATCACGAGCCGCATTCCGGGCAGCGCTTTGACCGCCGTCACGAGGTCGGGGAGCACGCCGCGGATTTCGCTGAACTTCGCCGCGAGGACGGCGAGCGGCTGATCGCCCGACGTGAGGAACTCCCGGCGCAGCGCGTCGCGCATCGGTTTCAGCGCGGCGATCGTCGCCATCAACTGATCCAATCGCGGGTTGCCCATCACATGAACGTGGGACGCTGGAAAGTGTCCGGCCTCGCGCAGCTGGCGTTCGGCGTACCGATCGAACACCAGTGTGTCGTCCGGGATCGGACAGCCGCGGTCCGCGCCGATTGCCGACATCTCGTCAGGCTCGTGCAGATAGTTCAGCCAATGCCGGTAGATGAATCCGTGCTGCAATCCCACCGACGGAATGTTTCGTCGCCGCGCTTCCATCATGATCGCGCGACCCCAGCCGCCGGCTTCGGCATACGTCAGCACGACGCGGGGTTGCAGCGCATCCAGTGCGGCGCCGGCTTCATCCATGGCGCGCGCCGACCACGGCCATTGCAGCAGCGCAACCTCCTCCAGTTCGCGTTTGATTACTGTCCAGAGGTCGTAGCCGCGATACGTGGCGGCGGCGCGGATCCCGTCGCCGGACGTTACTTGCTGCGCGAGCGCGTGGCGATTGCGCCACAGCGTCATGCTGCCGTCGAGCGCGCTTCTCGGGACGAGGCGTTCGACAGGCGTGACGAGCCGCGCGTTGGGCGGCGAGACGGTGACGCCATCCCACCACTTCCGCATGCGGAAATTGCGGCGAGGTCCGACACCGACGCAATACAGATTGTTGTCACCCGCTTCCAGGCCAATCGCGTCGAGTACCGATCCGATGTAGCTTTCCTGGTGCCTGCCTTCGATGCCTGGTGAGTGACGCCAGAACGCTGTGTGGACGAACGCCGCGACCTGCGGTCGAGCCGCCGCCTCGGGTGATCCGCGGAAGCGCGACAGCTCCGCTGTCAGTCCGATCTGATAACTCTGCCAGCCGACGCCGGAGTTCTCGCGCTGTGCGCCGATGACCTCGAGCGGCAATCCGCGTATCGCTGAAAACGCGATAGCGGCATCGCGCGCGGCTGCCTGACTCGTCTCGATGGCAAGGCCGACCGTCGCCTGCGCGTCACACGCCTGCTCGAGTGCCAGAATCACGGAGACGGCCATGTCGAGGCGCTTCATCTTGTGGAGATAGATCTCGGTGAACCACCACAACGAGTCGTCCCCGTAGATGAATCGCTGCCGCATCGGCACGTCGTCGTACGGCACGTGCCTCAGTGACTTGATCCAGGCGTTGGCGTCGACGCGCGCGCGCTCGCGGAGATCTGCCGTCAGGAACGTCGACAGATCGCCGGTCAGCTCGCGGCCTTCGGGCGTGATGAGGGTCAGGCGCGTCGCGTGCATTCAGTCTGTGGCAGTCTGCCGGAGCGCGGCCGTCTCGTCCAGCATCTCGAGCGCCGCTGTTACGACGACGGCGGTATGAATGGAATCCATACATTCCGGCACGTGGCCCCGGCAGCGTTCCGGCGGTAGCCGGACCAGGCCGCAGGGGCTGCACGGCAGGTCCACGCGCAGAACCCGTTGACGCGCGGCCGTCGGCCCGTACCTGCGGGGATCGGACGGCCCAAACAGCGCGACCACCGGCGTTCCGACGGCCGACGCAAGGTGCATTGGACCCGTGTCGCCCGTGATCAGGAGATCAAGGTGCGTCAGCACGGCGGCCAGGTCCACGAGATCGACGCGGCCGGCCAGGTCGATCGTCGCGACATCGGTGCCTTGAAGCTGATTCCTGACGGACTGCACCATCGGCCGATCTGCCTCGCTTCCTGTCAGCACGATCGCGGCCTGCCGCTGCCGGGCAACGTCGCGCGCGACTTCGGCGAATCGATCGAGTTGCCATTGCTTCGATTCGCGGCCGCCGCTGACATGAACGCCGACGAGCGGACGTTTTGTACCGAGCAGGGACACCACGCGCGCCCGTGCCTCCTGCGGCACGCTGAGATCCGCGGGCGGTCGACGGGCGATCACACGACCGGCCGCGTGAGCGATCAGGGCTTCGGCATTCACTGAGACATGCTGTGCCGGTTGATACCCCAGCGCATCGGTGAGGAACGCGCCACCGCCGCCCGTCCAGTAGCCATAGCGCCGAGGCGCGCCCGTCAGCCACGCGAGAAAGTTGCTGCGAATGTCAGGCTCGAAGTTCAGAACGAGGTCATAGCCCTGTCGGCGCCACCTTCGTGCCTTCGCGATCAACGCCGGCCACGAATCACCGCCGTTGTCGCGCGCGAGCCAAGGCACGTCGGCCGTGTGCACCCGAGCGATGCCAGGAATCAGTCTCGCCAGCGGCAGACTCCAGGAGCCGACAGCGAGATCGATTTCTGCGTCGGGCCACGCCGCACGAGCGCCCGCGATCGCGCCAAGGACCATCAGCAGGTCGCCGATGCGTTCGAGCCGAAGGAGCAGAACACGCTTCGGCTCCGCAGCAGCCGGACGTCGCTGAAGCCACCGCAGCGGCCGCAACGCCGCATCGGCGGCGGCAACCATCGCGCGCTCGCGAGGGTTTGGAATTTGCAGATTACCGCGGGCGGACATCCTGCCCTCAGTGTATTTCGACGCGATCAATCATGACGCCGAGGGCGCGATCGTCCGTGCCGCCCACGTAGTCCTTCGGATTCCACGTCTTCGTCACCAGCCGCAGAATCACTGGATCAGGGCTGTCTGCCGCAAGCTTCACAGCCTCGGCGGGCAAACTGAGACGGTACTCCTTGAAGCCGGTCTCGACGTGAATCGTCCCGAGCGAGATCTCGTTGAAGAGGACTTCGATGTCCGCTGGTGGCGCCTTTGCCGGCCGTCCTCCATCGTGCATCACCATCGTCAGCACGCGTTCGGTGCCCGCGAGGCCGGTGACGGCGATGAACGACTGCTCGCTGGTCCAGCGGAAGGTGCGGCCTTCAGTAAGCTCGCGCGCGAAGAAGCGGAGGACGTTCACTTCGTCGAGATATCCGACATCGAGCACGAAGCCGCCGTCCTTGCGCGGACCATCGAGTGTGAGCTGATAGATGCTGTAGCCGAGATCTTTCTGGCGAGGTCCGGCGGGGTACTGGTCCCACGCAGTCGTCGCGTATTCAGGGAGCGTGGCAGTGACAAACGATATCGGCGCGGCGCCCACGCGGCGCGAAAGCAAATCCGTGCCGGCGCTCGCGACGAACAGCACACGGCCGTAGCGTTTCGTCGCATCGGCAAGGAATGATTCAAAGGCGCGACGCTCGACTCTCGGCGTCGCCAGGACCAGGACGTTCCGGCCGTACATGTAGGCGAGCGGCACGGCCATCACGTGCACGTCCGATTCGCGACCCTCGAAGATCACGAGGTCGTCGGCCTTCGTCTGATGTGCCAATTTGTCGACGAGGTGAATCGCACCCTTGTATTCGACGTGGCTCGCGACTGGTGCGGCAGCCACGGCATATTGCCACCCGATGAATGCGAGAAGTACCGTAGCGGCGACTGCGCGCCATGCGGGTCGGCGCTCCTTGTTTTCGTAGATGCCAAATGCTCCGGCGGAAGCCAGGAGCAGGAGCGAAGGCAGGATCACCGGCAGGAATCGACGAGCCATCCAGAAGTGCTCCGGGGCGACCCGGATCTTGTAAAAGAAGAATGTGCAGAAGGCCGCGACGATGATGTAGAACGCGGGCTCGCGCCAGAAGCGTTTCCATGCCAGCAGGGCAAAGCCGCCAAAGGCCGCAACCAGCGCCGGCTTGAAGAAATAGAAATCTCGGAAAGTGCGAAGCGCGTACGCGTCTGAAGCAACGAGCCGACCTCCGGGATTTCTGAAATAGAGTGCGTACGCTGCGAGTGCGGCGACTGAAACGATCAGCACCGGCGGCACAGCGGCTCTGATGAAGGTTCCAATCGAATCGCGGAAATAACCCAACGCAAGAGTTACAAGTACTGCGGCGCCGAGGAACATGGCGCCGGTCGCGAGTGTCGGCAGGTTCTCGCGGTACTGCCACAGATACGCTTTCATTGGACCGCTGTAATAGAGCCAGCCGATCGCCGTCGCGGCCAGCACCATGACCGTGGCCGGCCATCCCGCCGCACGTCTGTCCACAATCCACACGGCCGCAACGGCACCACTCACCGGCACGATGGCGAGGTACGCATCAAACCTCAGAAAAATCAGCGCGACGGCGAGTGCGCCCGTCACCCATCCAAAGAATCTGTCGTCATCCCGAAGCACGCGCGAGAGCGCGAGAAGGCCGGCGAAGACGAACGTCTGCATCACGACTTCGGCGTTTGGATACTTTCCGTACCAGGTCTCAATGACGTTGAGCGTCAGCAGCACGCACGCAGCAAGTGCGGGCACGCGCCCCGCAAGCCGCGCGCCGAAGAGATACACGCCCCACAGCCCGAGCAGAGCCCAGACGACGACTGTGGAAGTCGCGCCTCGAATACCGCCGATCTCATAGCCAAGCGCGATCGAGGCCGGCAGAAAATGCGGAAACTGCGGAATGACCTCGCCGGTCGTGGGATCGTTGAGGAACACGCCCATGAACCGCAGTCCGTAGTACTCGGTCGGCGTGTACTTGGGGAAAAACAGATCGCGCGCAACGAGCGGTACCGTGGCCACGATTTCGTCGCGTCTGAACAACGTACCGGTGCGATCGATATTGATCCCTTCGTTGACGTACACGCCCGGATCCTTGCCGCCGATGATGTATTCCGATGCCGGAGTGAAGCGCCAGATGCCAAGGCCCGCAAGCACCAGCGGCAGCAGGATGGACAACGTGGGCTTACGCAGGCCCAGCCACACAATACGGAAGCGCGCGTAGGCGCCAAGAGCAATGACCAGCGCGACGTTGATGGCGATCAAGCGCCGGAACGAGTACGCGGACGCCGCGGCAAGCGCCATCGTGGCGCTCACGGACCAGACGAGACTCAGCACGATTTGCCAGAACCAGCGTTCTTCCGCGGGCAGCACCGCGCGCAGATCACGCTTCAGGACTGGCAGTCGATAGACAACAGTACCGGGAAGGACGCCGACAACGAGTGCATACAGCGCGTGAAGGAGGTAGGTCATCCGCGCCAGGCGTTGACCGCGTCCGCTACTACGCGCACGTCCTCTTCAGTCAGCGCCTGATGCAGCGGCAGCGAAACGACTTCCTCGACGACGCGATCCGCAATTGGACAGTTCGCCGGGGCCAGCCGGGCCATCGCGGGCTGCCGCGGGATCGATATCGGGTAATGCACGAGCGTGCCGACGCCCTCGCCGGCAAGATGCGCCTGGAATCCGTCTCGATTCGCGGCGAGAACCGGGAACAGGTGATAGACGTGTCCGGTGTCGAACTCGCGCGGGACTGTCACGGATGTCCCGGTCAGCCGTTTTCGATACTCGGCAGCAAGCCTGCGTCGATGCTGCGTCCACGGCGCCATGAACGGCAGGCGCGCGCGCAGAATTGCCGCCTGCATTTCGTCCAGCCTGCTGTTCACACCGAATTCCGCGTGCTTGTATTTGGCACTTTGGCCGCCGTTGCGAAGCCGGCGGAGTTTGTCGGCAATTCCAGGATCCGAGGTGATGATCGCGCCGCCGTCGCCGAGCGCGCCGAGATTCTTTGTGGGATAGAAGCTGAACGCGCCGACGATCCCGTACGTGCCGATGGGCCGGGACTCGCACGTCGCGAAGTGCGCCTGACACGCATCTTCGATCACCGCGAGTCCGTGTCGCGCGGCGACTTGCATGAGCCCGGTCATATCGGCAGGCTGTCCGTAGAGATGAACGGGCATGATCGCGGCGGTCCGTGACGTCACGGCCGCGTTCGTTGCCTCAGGCGTCATCGTGAATCGTTCCGGATCCACGTCGGCAAAGACGGGAGTAGCTCCTGCCATCTGAATGGCGAGCGCAGAGAATGCCGCCGAGACCGGCGAGGTGATGACTTCATCGCCCGGTCCGATGCCGACCGCGCGCAGGGACAACGCAAGCGCATCTGTGCCGTTGGCGACTGAAATCGCTTGCGCGGAGCCGCATGCCGTCGCGAACTCATATTCGAACCCTTCGACTTCGGGTCCGAGAATGAACCAGCCGCTTGCAACGACGCGGTCGATCGCCGCGCGCACCGCCACGGCATCTTCACCGGGGACAAGGGAAAGGAACGGGACTTTCAAGGCTACAGACGCTAGCTCGTTGCGCGTTCGTAAGCAACTTCGAGCTGCTTCGCGGTTTGATCCCAATTGAACCGTTTTGTGACGTCTTCCCGCGCGGCAGCGCCGAGCCTGTCTCCCCGATCGCGGTGTTGAAGCAGATCGCGGATCGCAGCGGCGAGCGACGCCGGATCGCGCTCGGGCACAAGAAGCCCCGTCACGCCGTCGGTGATTGCCTGTGGCAATCCGCCCGCACGGCTTGCGACGACAGGTGTTGCCGACGCGAGCGCTTCCAACGCGAAGTTCGGCAGCCCATCCACATTTCCTGCATCATCTTTAATAGACGGGACGGCGATCACGTCCGCCGCCGCGCAGAGCCGGCCCACCTCATCCTGGCCGCGATTGCCGAGCAGAAGGATGCGATCGCCAAGCGGTTTTGCCCGTTCGGCTAACTCAGCGCCCAGATCTCCCTCGCCGGCGATCCCAACCCGCAGTCCGGGGATGTCGTTCAGGAGCGACGCGGCGTCGATCAGGTATTCAAATCCCTTCTTCTTCACCAGACGTCCTGCCGTGAACACAAATGGGGCATCGCCAATTCCCAGTTCCCGACGGACGGCTTGTCTCGTTTCCGCGCTCGGACCGAATCGGTTGACATCGACACCGTACGGCACTGTGTTGATGCGGGTGGCATCGGCGCCCATCGCGATCGCGCGAGCGCGCAGATCATCGCTGCACGCCGTCACCCAGCCCGAATGCTTGAACGCGTACTGCGCACCCGACCGGGCGAGCGAATTCCGCTCGGCGACGAACATGTCCGAGCCATGCAGGCTCGTGACCAGCGGCCGTGATCCCGCAGCCAGCGCCGCGATGACGCCGTTGGGAATCACCCAGTGCGCGTGGAGCACGGTCGCGCCGTGCCTCGCCGCAACGCGCCGAGCTTCGAGACAGCCTGCAATGACTGCGATTGGCGCTGTCAGCCACGCGCCGCTTCGCAGCGCCGTATCGGCCTTCAGGCCTGTCGCATAGCCCCAGCCCGAGGCGTTCGACGACGGCGCGTACTTGTAGAAGTGAAACCGGACGCCATCTTCCTCAGCGGGGAGACGTATCGCGGGATGCCACGGCGCCACGAGGTGCACGTCATGGCCGCGCGCCGCCACGCCTTTGGCGATCGGCGCGATGAAACTGCCGACGCCATCACCCGGGAATCGGGGATATGACGTTGTGATCATGACAACGACCATTTACGCGGCTCTCCGCACGGCCACTCCAGCCGCATCGTCGTCGTCACTCGACGCCCAGACTCCGCTGGCGAGCAGAATGAGCGCGGGATCGATCACGGGAATCCTGAAACGTTCCTGCGGGAAAAAAACAAGGCACGTGCAGACAGCGGCCGCGGCCAGGAGCCACACGCCGACAAGACGCCGGCGGCGCGACCCTGCTCGCCAGCCGCCGACGACAGCAAGCGGCACGAGGATGCCGACCGAGACCACGCTCGCGACGTAATAACGCGTCGAATGCACTTTGTACGACGGGCCGATGGGCACGACGAGATAGAAGACCTTCTTTGCCATGAGCTTCAGCCAATCGACGGGATGGGCCTGAATCCAGGAGAGGGCTTCGCGGTAGTACACCGGCTCCATCTGTTCTTCGTCGAGCGCTGGATGTTGCGCACGCAAGGCCTGGCTCGCAAGCTTCAGATACGGATTCGCCGCCATGTCGCCTTCGCCCGGCGCCAGCGGGTTGTTGCCGGTCCAGAACGTCACGCCGCCGTCTGATGCGACGAGCACGAATCGGCCGTAGTAGTTCACTTGACGAATGGTCCATGGTGTCAGCGCGATCACGAGACCGAGCACGAACGCTGCGAGCGTCACCGGTCGTCGCTTCCACAGTATCCAAAGCGCGACGAGCGGCAGGAACGGCATCGTCGCCGCGCGCACGAGAACGGAGACGGCTGCGACTGCGCCGAGCGTCATGCCACGTCCCCAGCTCTGCGGTGTGTTGAGCGCCCAGCTTGCGATCAGACCGAGTGTCAGGCCGATGGGCCAGAACAAAGCCTCGCTGTAGGCGTAGCCAGAAATCCAGATCAGCGGGGGATACGCTGCGGCAATCGCTGCCGCGGCCATTGCCGATGGCCTGCCTCCCATGCGAAACGCCGCGAGGGCGATGACGAAGACACCGGCGGCGCCGACGATGGACTGGGCGATTTTTACAGATGCCGGTACGTGTTCGACGTACTCCCGTCCCGCACCGATCAGCGCAAGAAAGACGGGATACCCGGGCGCGCGGCCAAACGGCTGGACCGGTCCTTTCTTCACGTACTCGTCGTACTGATAGCCGTGTCCTGCCGTCAGACTTCGCGCGAGCGACAGGTACTCAACTTCGTCGCGGTTCAGTGATTCATTCGTCCAGTAAACGAGGCCGAAGGCGAGCCTTGCGACGAGACCGGCGAGCGCGGCGGCAAGAACGAACGATCGCGGGAAGCTACCTCCGGCCATCGAAGCGCATCGCGGAGATCTGCTCCGACACAAGCCCGATGAGGAACACGACCACCGACAGCGTGATGAGCAGCACCGAGGAATTCGTGACGTGACTCTGGGTGATCGCGGTCCACAGCCCGTAACCGGCGCCAATCGCGAACGCGGTCAGAGCGATCGGCAGGAAGACGCGCAGCGGACTGAAGATCGTCATGACCCGCAGCATGATGAGCAGGAATTTCGGGCCATCGCGGCCCAGCCTGATCTTCGATGTTCCGATGCGCTGGCGTGCCTCGACGGAATGAAACGTCACGTTGTATCCGGCGCGCAGAAACGCGAGCGTCGTTGTCGTGGGCGTCGAGAAGCCGTTGGGCAGCAGATGCAGGAAATCGAGCAGATACTCCCGCCGCGCGCAGCGGAATCCTGATGTGAGGTCGGGAATCTCGCGCTCGGTGAGAAAACTGGCGAGCCGGTTGAGCGACGCGTTACCGAAGCGGCGCGTGGACCCCGCCTGAGTCGCGGCCGATCGCGCGCCGACGACAAGGTCGTAGTCGCCGAGCTGTGCCGTCAGCGCAATGGCATCCGCGGGTTTGTGCTGGCCGTCACCATCGATGATCAGAATGTATTCGCCGCTTGCGGCGCGAATGCCGGACTTCACCGCGGCGCCATTGCCTTTGTTGTACGGGTGCCGCACGACGCGCGCGCCGGCGCTGCTCGCGAGCGACGCGGTACCGTCCGTCGAACCGTCGTCGACCACAATGATTTCGTGCCATGGCGCGGCCGCGAGCAGCTCCGTGATGACGGCGGCGATCGCTCCGGATTCATTGCAGGCAGGGATCACGATGGAGACGGATTGCGGCGCGGCCATCAGTCCTTGTCCGTTCCGCGCAGTTCCATCGCGCGCACACGGTACAGCACGTCCTCGAGCAGCTTGCGGCTGTTCGAGATGGAGTCGGCGACCAGACCGATCAGTACCACCTGAAACCCGAGGATCATGAACACCGCGGCCGCCACCAGGGAGGCGAGATGCTTCTGTGCCTCGCCGTGGAAATAGAAGTACAGGAACCGCGCGCCGCCAAAAAGGCCGACAAGAAAGATGAGCGAGCCGATGTAGGTAAAGACTTTCAGCGGCTCGTGCATCGTGTAGATGCGGACGATCGTCGCGCCGGAACGGCGGATGTAGCCGACCATGCTGTCGAACAGGCGCGACGGCCGCGTCACCACGTTCGTCGTAATCTCGACGTGTCCAATCGCTTCGCGCTGCTTGCCGGCCTGGATGATCGTTTCGAGCGTGTACGAATACTCAGAGACCAGCGTCATTCTGGTGGCGGCCTCGCGCGTATAGGCGCGGAATCCACTCGTCGTGTCCGGAATCTCGGTGCCGGAAACCTGCCGCACGGTCCAGCTGCCGAGACGCTGCAGCAGCCGTTTGAGCGGCGACATGTGGCGGATCTCGCGGATGTTCCGATCGCCGATGACGATGTCGTACTCTCCTGCCAGTAACGGGTTGATCAGTTTGCTGATGTCCTTACCCGAGTACTGATTATCGGCGTCCGTATTGACGATGTAGTCCGCGCCGAGCTTGAGCGACGCATCGATGCCGGCCATGAACGCGGCGGCGAGACCCTTTCGACGTCGAAATCGGACGACGTGGTGGACGCCGAGACGACGCGCGACCTCCGACGTCTTGTCCCGCGAGCCATCGTCGATGACCAGGTACTCGATCGCGTCGATTCCCGGCAGTTGCCGCGGCAAGTCGGCAAGCGTCGCCGGCAGCGTGTCCTCTTCGTTCAAACAGGGAATCTGGATGATCAGCTTGGCCATGTCAGTCGCTGGTCAGCCGATCGATGACGCTGGACCATGTGATTGCGCTCGCGAGATCGTAACCGGCATCGCCCATCCGGGCCGCCCTTCGACGATCGGCATCGAGACGCCCGATCGCCTCCGCCAGCGCGCGCGGATCGGCCGCGGTCACGAAGCCGTTGATGCCGTCTTTGACGAACTCGTTGGGCCCGCCCGCATCGGTTGTGGTGACGACAGGCTTCCGGGACAGGAAGGCCTCCAGCGTGACGTAGCCGTAATCCTCGTCATATGGCGGGAAGATAACTGCCAGCGCTCCCGCATACAGATCGATGATCTGATCGTCCGTGGCTTCGCCCAGGAATTTCACACGCGACGTGAGGCCGAGTGAGACGGCGAGCGCCTGCAAGGCTTCCGCGTGCGATCCGGTTCCGGCCACGACGAGCGAAAGCGAGGCCGGCAGCTGACTCATGGCGCGAATCGCGAGATCCACGCGCTTCACAGACTCCAGCCTCCCGACGGACAACACATAGCTGCCCGCTTCGGTCGTGCGAAATCGCTCGGCCAGACGAGGTGGGTGATACAGGGGCGTCGCCGTCAAGCCGTTGTAGCGCTGCAGCCTGTTCGCGATCGTCGCTGAAATGCTGAAGATGGATCGCGACTCGCCGAGCATGTCTTTGTCGAGCGCGATCAGTCGATCGCGGAGCGCGACATCATGCTCATCGTGGCCGAAATCACTGTAGGGCGTGCCGGCGAGTTCATACGCCGCGCGATGCTGATGCACGAGCCACGTCACCTTGCGAGGGTGCCGCGCGTAGTAGGTTGGAAACTTCGTTCCGATAAGCAAATCGATCGGACGGCCGTGGCTCTCCGAAAGGTCGAGCATGCGCCACGCCGCTGCGTGGGGCAGCAGTTCCTCCTTGGGGTACCACTTGAAGGGAAGACTGACACGCTCCGCGTCGAAGCCGTGATTGCGCAACTGACGCACCAACTCTCGCACCAGAGCCTCTGCGCCGCCACGGACGAACGGCACCTGCGCTTCACAGACCACGACGGTCTTAGTCATGCGCCGCTCGCACGCGCCTATGTGGCATGGCGGAAGTTGATCACGTCGCCGTCGACGACGATGTAGTCCTTGCCCTCGAGACGCAGCTCGCCGTGATCGCGACATGCGGCCAGCGAGCCGCGCGCGATGAGCGTAGGACACGGGACGACTTCCGCGCGAATGAATCCGCGCTCGATGTCGGAGTGGATCGCGCCCGCCGCTCGCGGCGCGGGCGTGCCGCGGGGAATCGACCATGCGCGGCATTCGTCTTCGCCGACGGTGAAGAACGAAATGTAGCCGAGCATCTCGTACGCCGCGCGAATCACGCGATCGAGACCGGACTGCTGGAGGCCGAGATCCGCCATGAACACCGCTGCATCCTGACGCTCGAGCTGCGCGATCTCGAGCTCAATCTTGGCGCAGACGCCGACGGCCGCCGATCCGGTTTCGGCCAGCCAGTCAGTCATCGCGAAATGTTTCGCCGCGTCGTCGGCATGCGATACATCGCGTTCATCGAGGTTGATGACGAGGAGCATCGGCTTCGCGGAGAGAAACTGAAATCCGCGCAGCCTCCGCGTGTCTTCAGGCGGGAGCCCCAGCGTTCGCAGCGCACGTCCCTCGTCGAGCGTGGCGCGGCCCTGCATCAGCAATTCATGTTCTTTCCTGAGATCAGGCGTGGCTGATTTCTTGAGATCCTTTTCGAGCCGTTCGAGTCTGCGTTCGACAACGCCCAGGTCTGCGAGGATCAGTTCTTCTTCGATCGTTCTCGCATCACGCTGCGGATCGATGCTGCCTTTCGGATGCGGCACGGCCGGATCATCGAACGCGCGTACGACGTGCAGCAACGCGTCAGCGTTGCGATACGCCACGACGTCGAGCAATGACGCCGCATCGCCGCGTCCAGCGGCCATATCCGCGAACTCTACCGTCGCCGGCGTGTGCTTCTTCGGCTGAAACATCGCGCTCAGCTGATCGAGACGGTCGTCGGCAACGCGCGAAGTCCCGACATTCGCCTCGGCTTTCCCGTGGCTTCGAGGAGCCTCACGAGCGCTGGAGAGCAGTTGGAAGAGGGTGGTCTTTCCCGACGAGGGGAGCCCGACAAGTCCGGCGCGGAGCATTCGGTCCGCATGCTACCACCACGCCAGATTTTCGCTGTCTGTTTGAGGGCGAAAGTTAGACGTAAGTCTAGTACGCTCTGTAATTTACGGTTGACAGTCCCTGAGGGTACCTCTACTATCGCGTGGACTTATCTGGAGCGAAGTGGAGTAAACAAGTGCTTCGGGGGAGCTATTCCGCCAAGATCGACGACAAGGGGCGGCTGAAGATCCCAAACGTCTTCAAGGCGTTTGTCGAGGACCAGCACGGGGCGAAGGGTGTGTACGTCACCAGCGTCTCGGGGCACTCCGTACGCATTTACCCCATGTCGGTGTGGATTGCAGTGGAGGAGCGTCTTTCGAAGATGCCGAGCACGCATCCCGCGCGCGTCAAGTTCCTCGACCGCGTCAATTTTTACGGACAGGTCACCGAGTTCGACGTCCAGGGTCGGGTGCTGATTCCATCGCGCCTGCGTGATTCCGCCGGAATGGCCGGCGAAGTCGATGTGCTCGGACAAGTCGAATTCCTGGAAGTCTGGAACCACGATCGGTTCCTGACGAAGCTCCAGAGCGAGCCGTTTACGGATGACGACGCACGGGCGCTCGCGGAGCACGGAATCTGAAGGCCCGCCGCACGCTCCGGTCCTCGAGGCCGAAGTCGTGTCGATGCTGGCGCCGCGGACGGACGGCGTCTACGTCGACTGCACGGTGGGATTTGGCGGCCACGCCGAGGCGCTTCTGCTCGCCGGCGCGGGTCGCGTGATTGGACTTGATCGCGACGAGCAGGCGCTCGATTGGTCGCGATCGCGGCTGGAACGCTGGGGAAGTCAGGTGGCGCTGATGCACGATGACTATCGCAATCTCGGCGCCGCCATGGCCCGGGCCGGCATTCAGGAAGCCACAGGCGTCCTCGCCGATCTCGGCGTTTCTTCAAAGCAACTTGACGACGCCTCACGCGGGTTCAGCTTCCGGCAGAGCGGTCCGCTCGACATGCGGATGGATCGCTCACAGGGCGACCCGCTGAGCGCGCGACTCGAGCACGTCGATGAAGCCACGCTCGCTGACGTGATTTTTCAATTCGGCGAAGAGCGCAAGTCGCGGCGCGTCGCGCGCGCGATTCTGGCGGCGCGCGATCGCGGTGAGCTCAAGACGACAGCGGATCTCGCCACAGCGGCCAGACGCGGCGCCGGCACCGGCACGTGGCAGCGCATCGATCCTGCGACCCGCACGTTTCAGGCCCTGCGGATCTGGGTCAACGGCGAGCTCGAGGGCCTCGACGGCTTCGTCGAGAGCGCGGTGAATCTCCTCGCGCCGGCCGGCCGTCTCGCGGTGATCGCGTTTCACTCGCTCGAGGATCGCATCGTGAAGCGCACGATGCGCGGCCTGGCGGCGAGCGGCGCGGTCTCGCTCGTAACCCGGCGGCCGGTGCAGCCGTCCGACGAGGAATCGGCGCGCAACCCCCGCGCGCGCAGCGCACGACTTCGCGTCGTGGAGAGGGTGGCATGAGTATCGATCTCGAGTACGCCATCAAGCAGGACATCCGGAACAATCCCGTTGTCCGCGAAGTCGACGCCGAGCAGAAGCGTGAGTTCCTCCGCATGCTCGGATGGGCCGCCGTCATCGTGATCATGCTGATGGTCGCGCTGGCGCCTCGGTTCACGAAGGTCACGACGGGGTATCGCGTCGAGGATCTGAAGGAACAGCTCGCGCGTGAAGAGGTCTATTACCGTCAATACCGTCTTGAGCTCGAACAGCTGCAACGTCCGCAGCTGTTGCAGGAGCGCGCGCATCGCGAGCTCGGTCTGGTCGAGCCAACCGAGCGGGACACGCTCGTGATCGAGCGCGTCCCCTCGTCGCCGCCGCCCAGCCGCGCGATCGTCGCGGCCGTACGCTGAGGCCAGTCATGTTCAAACAGTGGATGGCGCGCGCGGTGCTCGGCCGCATCTCCGTCGGTGCAGCGGTGGAGCTGGAACCTTCCGATCGCCCGGATGCCGCGTTCGAAGGGGCCTGGCGCGGTCAGATGAAGACCCGTCTGCTCATCACCTTCGGCCTCATCGTGGTGTGGGCGGCAGGTGTCGAAGCGCGGCTCGTGTTCCTGCAGGTCGTCGCGCACGACGTGTTCGTCGCGAAGGCGCGCCTGCAGCAGCAGAACGTCATCGAAGCCGAACCGGCGCGAGGCGACATCCTCGATCGCAACGGCGAAGTGCTCGCGTACTCCGTCGAAAGCCACCGCGTCATCGCGTATCCGTCGCGCGTCAAGGATCCCAAAACAGCGGCGACTGAAATCTGTGACGCGCTCGGTGACTGCACCGAGAAAGAACGCGCCAAGCTCGTCACCGCCCTCACCGGCATGGGCAACTACCTCGTCGTCAGAAACCCGAGGTTCGTGTCACCCGCGGCGTCGTTGCGGCTCCAGGCGCTGATTGATCGCTGGCGCGCGGACAAGATTCCCGAAATGATCTCGCTGGTCCCGGAGAGCCGCCGGTACTACCCGAAGCGCGATCTTGCCTCGCATATCCTTGGATTCGTCGGCGAAAAGGGCCGGGGCGCTGAAGGCATCGAAGCCAAATACGACAAGGTCATTGCCGGCGAGAAGGGGCGCCTCTTCGTCCAGGTCGACGGCACGAAGGGCGGCCGCGAAATCGCCACCCACGTCGAGAGGCCCGCGACCGCCGGTGCGACGCTCGAGCTCACGATCGATCTGCGGCTGCAGCACATCGCCGAGCGCGAACTCAAGGCTGGTGTCGAGGCCGCCGGCGCCGACGGCGGCTCCATCGTCATCATGGACCCGTACACCGGCGAGCTTCTGGCGCAGGCGAGCTATCCAACGTTCAACCCCAACGTGTACTGGGAAGAGCCGGCGGATTCCCGCCGCAATCGCTCCGTCACCGATACGTACGAGCCCGGATCAACCTTCAAGATCGTCACGGCTTCGGCCGCAATCAACGAAGGACTGTTCAAGACGACGGATCTCATCGACACGAATCCCGGATCGATCAAGTTTCCCGGCCGCAAGCTGATTACCGAAGCGCACGGGCACAACTACGGCGTGCTCTCGTTCGAAGACGTCCTCATCAAGTCGAGCAATATTGGCGCGATCCATATCGGCCAGCGCGTCGGCGCCGACACCCTGATGCAATATGCGCGACGTTTCGGATTTGGCCAGGTACTTGCTCCTGATTTCCTCGGTCAGTCTCGAGGTCAGGTGTACCAATCAGGTCAGGTCGATGAAAGCTCGCTCGCGTCGATCTCGATGGGCTATGAGATCGGAGTCACGCCGCTGCAGGTCGCGGCCGCGGCCAGCGTGGTGGCGAACGGCGGATCACTCGTGGAGCCGCACATGGTTCGCGCCGTGACCCGCGACGGACATCGCGAAGCCATCGAACCGAAAGTCATCCGCCGAGTCATCAACCCGGAGACCGCGCTCACGATGACGGCGCTGATGGAGGGTGTGGCGGAACGCGGCACCGCGAAGGGTGCGGCACTCGAACGGTATCGTGTCGCTGGCAAGACGGGTACGGCCGCCAAGGTCATCAACGGTCATTATTCAGAGACGGCGTACAACGTTTCGTTCGTCGGCTTCGTACCATCACGCCGCCCGGCCATCACGATCCTTGTCGTCATCGACACGCCGCGAAAGGGACAGGCCTACGGCGGCACAATCGCCGCGCCAATTTTCAAGCGCGTGGCGGAAGCCGCGCTGCAACAGATTGGTGTTACGCCGTCGATCAATCCGATCGCGCCGATCATCACGACCACCCGGAACGAAACACCGATCGCGCCGTCGCGCCCGGACACGATCATTCCCACCATCACGCGTGTCGGTGGACGTCCGGTCATGCCGGATATTCGCGGCCTCAGCCTTCGCGACGCCATGCGCGTGGCCCACGCGCTCGGACTGACCCTTACCAGCGACGGCGACGGATTCGTTGTCTCGCAGACGCCTGCACCGGGCGAGTTCGTCGAACCCGGCACCCTGGGCACTCTTCGTCTCCGCCGTCAGCCAACGGCAGAAGGCAGCGTGCGATGACGCTGGGCGCGCTGGCCGCAGCCATCCGGTCGCTGGCGCCGGATGCTCGCGCGCGCATCGAACGCGCCAATCGTCACAATCTGGAAATTACCGGCGTCACGCACGATTCGCGCGCCGTGGCGCCCGGTGTCGTGTTCGTCGCGATCCGCGGACAGCGCGCGGACGGCGCGTCGTTTGCGCAGGAAGCGGCGACACGCGGCGCCGCCGCGATCGTCGCGGAAACGCCCGAGCCGGCAGGCGTCGATGTGCCCTGGCTTCGTACGCCGGATGCGCGCGTCGCACTCGCAGAGCTCGCCAACGTCGTCTACGGCTACCCGAGCGAGGCGCTCACGATCGCGGGCGTCACGGGAACCAACGGCAAGACAACGACCACGTATCTGCTCGCGGCCGTCTTCGACGCGGCCTCGATGCCATGCGGACGAATCGGTACGGTGACCGTCCGCGTAGGACCCAACGTATCGGACGAGCGGGACGCGTCGCACACGACCCCCGAGGCGCCCGAGGTGCAACGTCTTCTCCGCGAGATGGTCGACAGCGGTTGCAAAGCATGCGCGATGGAAGTGTCGTCGCACGCGCTCGTCCTCCATCGGGTGGCGGGTGTCCGGTTCGCCGCGGGCATCTTCACGAATCTGACGAGGGATCACCTCGACTTCCACGTCGACATGCAGCAGTACTTCGCCGCGAAGCGGCGGCTGTTCGAGATGCTGCCGGCCGGTGCGCCGGCGATCGTCAATGTCGATGATCCCTGGGGACAGGAACTCGCAGCGAACCTCCCGCGCGTCGTCACCTATGCTGTCAATCGGCAGGCCGATGTCCGTGCGCTGTCGATCCAGTCGACGCTCGAAGGGCTTGCGTTCCAGGCCGAAACGCCCGCAGGCGCGCTCTCGATTCGTTCGCCGCTCGTCGGCCGCCCGAATGTTTACAACATTCTTGGTGTTGTCGCGACAGGTGTTGCCCTCGGCTTGCCGGCATCAGCGATCGAAGCCGGCATCGCAAAGCTCGACGGCGTGCCTGGGCGATTTCAGATGGTTTCGGCGTCGACCGACGACGTCCGCGTCGTCGTTGACTATGCCCACACCGACGACGCGCTCAAGAATCTGCTCGAGACGGCGCGGCCACTGACGCAGGGCAGGCTCATTACGGTCTTTGGCTGCGGCGGCGATCGCGATCGGACGAAGCGGCCGCTGATGGGGAATGTTGCCGCACGGCTGAGCGATCTCGTCGTGCTGACATCCGACAACCCCCGCTCGGAAGACCCGATGCGCATCATCGAAGAGATCAAGCTGGGGATTGTGCAGACGCAGGATCCCGGCGCCCCAAAGCGTGCGGCCACGCCGATGCTGGTCAATGCCGATCGGCGCGCGGCCATCGAGCAGGCCATCCGTAGCGCGCACGCGGGCGACCTCGTGATCATCGCGGGCAAGGGCCACGAGCGGTACCAGGTCATCGGTAATCGCACCTTGCCGTTCGACGACGTGGAAGTGGCGCATGCTGCGCTTGTCGACCGCCGGCGCGGGTCCCGGGTGTGATCGGCATCATGGCGGCGTTCGCGATCACCGCAGGACTGGTGGCCGAGGCCACAGACGGCCGGATACTTTCCGGCTCTCCAGAAACAGTTTTTGACGCGGTCTCGATCGACAGCCGCTCCGTCGGCGCAGGCGAGCTCTTCGTCGCGCTGAAGGGTGACCGCTTCGACGGACACACCTACCTCGCGCAGGCGCAGGCGCGCGGCGCAAAGGGCGCCCTGGTCTCGGCGGCCGCTCCTGATGTCGGGAATCTTTCCGTGATTCAGGTACGCGACACCCTCGCGGCGTTGCAGGACCTGGCGCGCGAGATTCGCCGCCGCTCAGCGACGCAGGTGGTCGCGATTACCGGCAGCGCAGGAAAGACGACCACGAAGGAGATCACCGCGGATCTTCTGGCGTCGAAGTACCGCGTCTTCAGGAATCGCGGCAATCTCAACAATCACATCGGGCTTCCGCTTTCCCTGACCGGACTCGCCGGCGGATGGGACATGGCGGTGGTCGAGCTCGGCATGAATCACGCGGGCGAGATTCGCGAGCTCATGCGGATCGCCGAGCCGCAGGCGCGGGTCTGGACGAACGTCGGCGACGCGCACATTGGGTACTTCGGCTCGCGCGAGGCAGTCGCGAGCGCCAAAGCCGAGATCCTCGAGCGGGCCTCCGCCGAAACGAAGCTGTTCGCGAACGTCGATGATGCGTTCGTAATGATGCATGCGAGCAGTTTTCGCGGCCAGCTCGTGACATTTGGATTGCACGAGACGGCGGCCGTGCGCGCAATCGACGTCGATGATCGTGGCTTCGACGGCATCACAGCCACGGCTCAGACGCGGATCGGTCCCCTCGGCCTCCGGCTGGCGTTGCCGGGCCGCGCGCATCTGATGAATGTGCTGGCAGGCGTCGCCGTGGCCGTGGAGTACGGCATCGGGGCGTACGCGATTGAGCAGACCGTGGCGGCCGCCCGGCCGGTCGCTCGTCGCGGCGCCGCCGTCGCGCTCCCCAATGGTGCGCGCCTGATTGACGACACCTATAACGCGAGCCCTGCCGCGATGCAGAGCATGCTGCAGTCGCTCGCCGTGACGCCGGGTGCAACGCGACGAATCGCGGTGTTGGGCGAGATGCTGGAGCTCGGTGACGGCGCGCGCGCTCTCCACGAGACATGCGGCCGCGCGGCGGCTGCTGCCGGCGTGGATCTGCTGGTGGCCGTTGGCGGAGCGCCGGCCGATGGGTTCCTCAGCGGCGCAACGTCCGCGGGATTTCCGGCATCGCGAACGCTGCGTTTCGCCGATGCGCCGGCAGCCGGGGCCGCGATGCCTTCGCTGATTCGCTCGGGCGATTTGGTGCTGGTCAAAGGTTCACACGGGACAAGAACCGATCTTGTCGTCGACGCGATCGTGGCGTCGGGAAAGCAGGGCTGATGCTCTATCACCTGCTGTACCCGCTCCATAACCAATTCCAGATCTTCAATCTTTTCCGCTACATCACATTTCGGACCGCAGCCGCGAGTCTCACGGCGCTTATGGTGAGCCTGCTGCTTGGGCCCTGGATGATCAAGCGGCTTCGGGCTTTTCAGATCGGCCAGGTCATTCGGACAGACGGACCGGCGTCGCACAAACCCAAGGCCGGCACGCCGACGATGGGTGGGCTGCTGATCGTGACAGCTGTCGTAGTGCCGACGCTGCTGTGGGCGGATCTCAGCAATCGGTACATCTGGATCGCATGCGCGGCCACGCTGGCATTCGGCGCGATTGGCTTCGTCGACGACTACCTGAAGGTGACGCGTCACAGCCATCACGGGCTGTTTGCTCGCTACAAGTTCGCGTCACAGATTGTCGTCGGTCTCGCTGTCGGCATCTCTCTGATTTTTCTGACGCGCGAGAATCCGCCGCTGTACCACACGCGGCTGCTGTTTCCCTTCTTCAAGAGCTGGCAGCCGAATCTGGGGTGGTGGTATGTGCCATTCGCTGCCTTCGTGCTCGTGGCGGCAAGCAACACTGTGAATCTCACCGATGGCCTCGATGGACTGGCGATCAGCACGTTTGGTGTATCAGCCGCGACGTACACCGCGCTCGCTTACGTCACCGGGCATAAGGTCTTCGCCGATTACCTGCTGCTGCAGCACTTCGAGCCGACGGGCGAGCTGACCGTCTTCTGCGCGACGCTGGTTGGCGCGAGTCTCGGTTTCCTGTGGTGGAACGCCCATCCGGCGGACATTTTCATGGGCGACGTCGGTTCACTCGCGCTCGGTGGAGCACTGGGCACTGTCGCGATTCTGACAAAGCAGGAGCTGCTGCTGCCGATCGTTGGCGGTGTCTTCGTGCTGGAGGGCCTCTCGGTCATCCTCCAGGTCGCGTCGTTCAAGCTGCGCGGCAAGCGCATCTTCCGCATGGCGCCGCTGCACCACCACTTCGAGCTCGCGGGCTGGGCCGAGACGAAGGTCATCACGCGCTTTCTGATTCTGGCGATCATCTTCGCCCTGTTCAGTCTCACCACGTTGAAGCTGAGGTAATGCTGTGAACTTCAACGTACAAGACAAACATGTTGTCGTGGCTGGTGGTGGCCGGAGTGGTGTGGCTGCCGCGAGACTGCTGCGCGAACGAGGCGCGCGCGTGACGCTCAGCGACACGCGATCGAGCGCCGAAGTCTCGCGCCTGGGTCACGAAGGCATCACGATCGACATCGGTCCCCATCGTCCCGATCTGTTCACGAGCGCGAGTCTCGTCGTGGTCAGCCCCGGTGTGCCGCCGGAACAGGATGCGATGCAGGCGGCGCGCCGGGCCGGTATTCCTGTCATCGGAGAGGTCGAGCTGGCCGCGGCATGGTTGAAGGGCCGCATCATCGCGATCACCGGTACGAAAGGGAAGTCGACAACGACGACATTGACGGCGCGGATGATGCAGGAGGCTGGCCTTGACGCGCGCGCCGGCGGCAACCTCGGCAACGCGCTGTCCGAGCAGGTGTCGTCGAGTCACCCGGACACGATGCACGTTGTCGAAGTCAGCAGCTTCCAGCTGGAGACGACTCGCGCGTTTCATCCATGGATCTCGGTGCTGCTGAATCTTTCAGCGGATCACCTGGATCGGCATGGCACCTTCGAAGCCTACGCGGCAGCCAAGGCGAAGATCTTCGCGAATCAGACAGTCACCGACTGGGCCGTCATCAACGCTGACGATCCTGCCGCGATGGCCCTCGCCGGCGGCTATCGCGCGCGTCGCTTCGATTTCGCGATCGACGCGGCGCTCACCGACGGCGTCACGATCGAATCTGGATCGATCGTCTGGCGCAAACCGGGAGGCACATCGCCGCTCCTGCCACTCACTGCCGTGCATTTGCCCGGCCGTCATCTGCTCGGTGACGTGCTTGCAGCAGCCGCCGTGGGATGCGTCGCCGGTGTGCCGCCCGCCGCGATGCGCCGCGCTGTCGAGAACTTCCACGGCCTCCCGCATGCGCTGGAACGTGTCGCAGAAGTGGATGGCGTCGCGTTCGTGAACGATTCCAAGGCGACGAACATTGCGGCGGCCAGGCGCGCCTTCGAAAGCTTCCCAGGCGGCGTCGTCGCGATCATGGGCGGGCGCTACAAGGGCGGCGACTTCACGGAGCTTGCTGGCGCGGCGCGCGCGCACGTTGCCGCGATCGTCGCGATTGGCGAAGCCACGCCGCTCATCGAATCCGCATTGGGATCGACAGTGCCCGTCTACCGCGCCGTCTCGATGGCTGACGCCGTCGCGCAGGCGTTTGCGAACGCTCCGCGCCCCGGCGTCGTACTACTGGCGCCGGCGTGCGCGAGCTTCGACATGTTCCGCGACTACGCCGACCGTGGCGACAAGTTCAAGGAGGCCGTGGCCGCGATTGGCAGATCGAGCGAGGCGAGCCGAGCGAACGGAGCGGGGCGAAGGGGTCCCCGCGAGTGAGCACGAAGGGGAGGAGCGGCAGGGGCGAAGCCCCTCCGCGATGAGTTTTGAGCGCTCAGCAGTCATCAGATCGGGAGTTTGCGGCGAGGAGCCGGTCGCTGGGAACACGGGCCATTCAGGCACGTGAGACCGGTGTCCTCGCCCGATCCGACTGGTGACTGTTGAACGTTCAGCGACGAAGGGCAGAGGGCAAAGGGCAGTCGGAAGGTAAAGGTCAGAGGTTATGGCGCGCACATTGAAGTCCGACAAGGTGTTGTTCTGGCAGGCCGTCGTGCTTGTGTGCGCGAGCCTCGTGATGGTCTTCAGCGCGTCGGCGGTTATTTCCGAAAGCAAGGATGGGCGCGCATACGAGGTGTTCCTGCGGCAGCTCCCGTGGGCACTGATGGGACTCGTCGCGCTGTTCGTGATGATGCGCGTCGATTATCACCAGCTGCGCCGGCCGGAAGTGATCTGGGCCCTGGTCGGTGTGACGGCGATTGCGCTGGCCTGTGTCTTCTTCTTTCCGAAACGCAACGGCGCGCACCGGTGGGTGGCTCTTGGAACGTTGACGTGGCAACCGTCGGAGCTGGCGAAGGTCGTAGCCATCATTTTCACGGCGGCCGTCCTCGAGAGACGGATGCACCGCATCAACGACGTCAAATATGCGCTCTTGCCGATCGCCGTCGTGGCTGGTGGCCTCGCGCTGATGATTGTTCTGCAGCCGGATCTCGGCACGCCCGCGATGCTGATGCTGGCCGTCATCGCCATGATTTTCTCAGCTGGCCTGAGCTGGCGTTACCTCGCCGGGGTCGGTCTGTTGATGCTGCCCGTGCTGGCGTACTTCATTGCTGTTGAGCCGTACCGCATTGAACGTGTCCTCGCGTTCATGAATCCCGCCGGCGAAGTCCTCGGCGACAACTACCAGCTGACGCAGGCAAAAATTGCGATCGGATCCGGCGGGCTGTTCGGTCTGGGACTCGGGAACGGAATGCAGAAGCTGTTCTTCCTCCCGGAGCCGCACAACGACTTCATCTTCGCTGTCATCGGCGAGGAACTCGGTCTGATCGGGACAACCGCATTCGTCGTCGCCTTTGGCGTGATCGCGTGGCGCGGTCTGCGCGCGGCGCTGCTCGCGCCTGATCGATTCGGCGCGCTGCTTGGTGTCGGCTTCGCGATGATGGTGGCGCTACAGGCGCTCGTCAACATGAGCGTCGTCACCGGACTCGCGCCGACGAAGGGCATTCCGCTCCCGCTCGTGAGCGCCGGCGGTTCGTCGCTGATGATGAATCTGATTGCGATGGGAATCCTGTTGAACATTTCACAACAGGCATCGTCGACAGCGGCGTCCACGGTGGATGCGCGGTGAGGCTCAAGTCTGATGCGACCGTTGACGGTAGTAATCGCGGGCGGCGGAACCGGAGGGCATCTCTATCCGGGGATTGCCGTCGCGCGCGAAGTGCTTCGCCGCTCTCCGACGGCGCGTGTGTCGTTTGCCGGAACTGCGCGTGGTCTCGAAGCCCGCGTCGTGCCGAAGGAAGGATTTGAGTTGGATCTGATCCGAAGCGCCGGCCTCAAGGGCAAAGCGATAGCCGCGCGACTGCGCGGTGCGGTGCTGTTGCCCGCCGGCGTGTTCGACGCGTGGCGTCTGCTCGGCCGCCGCAAGCCAGACGTCGTCATCGGCGTCGGCGGCTACAGCTCCGGGCCGGTCGTGTTATCGGCCGCGCTCCGTGGCATTCCCACACTCGTGCTTGAACAAAACGCCGTACCCGGTCTGACGAATCGCGTGCTCGCGCCGTTCGTGCGGGCCGCCGCAGTGACCTACAGCGAAACCTTGTCGTTCTTTGGAAGGAGGGGCTTTGTCACAGGTAATCCGGTTCGTGCTGAGTTCTTTGAAACTTCGAACCTCGAAGTTCGAACTTCGAACTGTCGGAGGGTATTAGTCCTTGGCGGCTCCCAGGGCGCGCACGCGATCAACGTGGCCATGGTGGCGGCAGCGCCGAGGTTGGTGCGCAGCCTCCCAGGCCTGGAAGTGGTCCATCAGACCGGCGAGAAAGATCTGGCAACAGTCCGCGAGGCCTACCGGCGCAACGATGTCCCCGCCAGGGCCGAGCCTTTCTTCGACGCCGTCGCCCGGGAAATGAAGGCCGCCGATCTGGTCATCTGCCGCGCCGGCGCGACGACGTTAGCGGAGCTTGCCGCATCGGGCCGGCCGGCGCTGCTCGTGCCGTTTCCAGGCGCGACGGATGACCATCAGCGGAAGAACGCCGAGGTGCTGGCGAAGGCTGGCGCCGCGCTCTTGATCGATCAGAAAGATCTCGGTACGAACCGGCTCGCGGATGAAGCCGCCGCGATTCTTTCAGATGATCGACGACGTGGATCGATGAGCGATGCGATGCGAGGCTTCGCACGTCCGGATGCGGCCGCGCACATCGTGGATCGTGTGATAGCGCTCGCGAAACGTGCCGGAGGCGCCGCGGCGTAATGGCCTGGCTCGGGCGTACCAGGCGCGTGCACTTTGTCGGGATTGGTGGCATTGGAATGAGCGGCATTGCGGAGCTCATCGCGAACCTCGGCTACGAGGTGAGCGGGTCGGACGCGAAACGGTCGGACATCACCGATCGGCTCGCGAGCCTCGGCGTCCGCATACATGCCGGTCACGATGCCGCCAACGTCGCGGATGCTGATGTCGTGGTGAGGTCGTCGGCAGTCTCATCCACGAATCCTGAGATCGAGGAAGCGCGCCGGCGTCACATTCCAGTCATCGCACGCGCCGAGATGCTGGCCGAGCTGATGCGGCTGCGGTTCGGGATCGCCATCGCAGGCGCTCACGGCAAGACAACGACAACGTCGATGGTGGCGCTGATGCTCGAGCGGGCGGGACTCGATCCGACAGCCGTGATCGGCGGGCGGCTCAGCGTGTTTGGCAGCAACGCACGGCTCGGCCGCGGCAAGTACATGGTCGCGGAAGCCGACGAAAGCGATCGCTCGTTTCTCAAACTGTCTCCATCGATCGCTGTGATTACCAACATCGATCGGGAACATCTCGAGTCCTATGGTTCCTCCTTGGACTCCGCTCAGGGCCGGTTCGACAAGCTCGTCGAAGCCTTCGCCGACTTCGCGGGACGCGTGCCGTTCTACGGCGCTGTCATTGCGTGTCTCGACGATGCACCGGTGGCTGGAATGCTTCAGAGGCTCGACCGTCGCGTCATTACCTATGGCTTTGCCGAGGGGGCTGACGTGCGTGGATTCAATCCATCGTCTGACGGCGGCAGTGCACGCTGCACGGTTTCCTATTCGGTGCGTGGGCTTCCTGATGGCGACGGCGGAGGCAATCTGGTGCTGTCCGTTCCCGGCATCCACAATCTTCAAAACGCACTCGCCGCCGTGGCCGTCGGTCTCGAACTGGGTATCCCGTTCGATCGCATCACGCGGGCGTTGTCAGAGTTCAAAGGCGCGGAGCGGCGCTATCAAGTCCGCGGGACCGCGCGAGGCGTCACCGTCGTCGATGACTACGGTCACCATCCGACGGAGATTGCCGCTGTACTTCGAGCGGCGCGCGCCGGTGCACCCGCCCGTCTCGTGGCGGTGTTCCAGCCGCACCGCTACTCCCGCACGCGTGATTTGCTCGAAGATTTCGGCCCGGCTCTTGGACTCGCAGACAGCGTGTTCCTGACGGACATTTATGCCGCAGGCGAAGCGCCAATTCCAGGGACGACCTTGGATGCTTTGGCGCGTGCCGTGCGACCTTCCGTGAAAGAGCTGCATGTGGTTCCCGTACTCGATGAAGTTCCGGCGGCGGTGGCTGCTGAAACCCGCGAAGGCGATCTGGTCGTGACACTCGGGGCCGGATCGATCGGCACGACCGGCGATCGAATCCTGAAGGCTGTGTTGAATGGAGGCGGTCATGTCTGAGTCGCCTGTGCGCCGCGGCCTGCCCGCGAGCGGGCTTGCGAACGGATCGGCCGATCGCCGCTTCCGTCGTTCGAGCGTCAAGCCTGGAAATCGGCGGCCGTGGAAACTCGCGCTGCGCCGATGGTCGATTCGAGGCGGCGCGGCTGTTGCCGCGCTGCTGCTCGTGATGTGGGCGGTCTTCGGGATCACGAATCTGGACTTCTTCCGAATCGACCGTGTTGTCGTGCTCGGCAACCACAAGCTCGCCGCCGGTGAGATTCGTGCGCTGCTCGACGGCATCAACGAACAAAGCATCTTCCACGTCGATCTCGAGGAGTTCCGCCAGCGGTTGCTCGACTCGCCGTGGGTCGCCGAAGCCACGCTGCGCCGCGTGTTTCCGTCTGGCGTGGAGGTGTCGGTGACCGAGCGTACGCCGCTGGCCGTTGCGAGACTCAACCGGCAGGCCTATCTGATCGACGCCACAGGCGTGATCATCGACGCCGCCGGTCCTCAATATCAGGAGTTCGACCTGCCGATCGTGGACGGCCTGTTGTCCGACGGTGGCCATGGCGCGGCTGCCGACAGCCAGAAGATCCAGCTCGTCGAGCGACTGCTGGCTGATTTGTCCAGCCGTACGGACTTGCTGCGCCGTGTCTCGCAAGTCGATGTGGGCGATCCGAGAAATGCCGTGGTACTCCTTGACGGCGAACCCGCGCGCCTGTTTCTCGGCGATCGCGAATTCCTGGCACGCTTGCAGCGTTACGAGGAGACCGCGCCAAAGGTACGAGAGAACGTGCGGGCTATCGACTATTACGACTTGCGATTCGACCGGCAGTTCGTCGGCTCCGCTGAACGCGGATCGAAGCAGTGACGCAGAGTTCCCGGGGAGAGTAAATGGCGCGTAAAGAGCGGTACTTGGTCGGGCTGGACGTCGGCACCTCGAAGGTGGCTGCAATCGTCGGCGAGGTGATGGACGAGGGCAACCTCGACATCATCGGCATCGGACTCGCCGACTCGAAGGGCATCCGCCGTGGCGTGGTGAACAACGTCGACTCCGCCGCGGAAGCCATCAAAAAGGCCATCGACGAAGCGGAGCTGACGGCCGGTGTCGAGATCGACAGCGTCTATCTCGCGTTGTCCGGCGCCCACGTCAAAGCCTTCAACAGTCGCGGCGTCGTAGCGGTCGCGGGGCGCAACCGCGAGATCACTCGCGAAGACGTCAAGCGCGCCATCGACGCGGCGCGCGCGGTGGCCTTGCCGGGCGGCAGGGAAATTCTGCACGTGCTGCCACAGGACTTCGTCGTCGACGACCAGGACGGTATTGCCGTGCCGGTCGGGATGACCGGCAGCCGCCTTGAAGTCAACGTTCACGTGGTCACCGGCAGCTCGTCGTCGATGCAGAACATGATTGCCTGCGTCAATCGCGCGGGGGTCGAGGTCGTCGACACCGTGCTCGAGCAACTCGCGGCCAGCGAGTCCGTCCTGACCCCTGACGAAAAGGAACTGGGAGTTGCGCTCGTCGACGTCGGCGGCGGCACGACCGATTTCGCCGTGTTCGAGCGGGGGAGTCTCTGGCATACCGGCGTGCTTCCCGTCGGCGGCGACCACTTCACGAACGACATCGCAGTTGGACTGCGCATGCCGATTCCCGAGGCTGAAAAGCTCAAACGCCGGTCAGGGTGCGCGCTGACGGCGATTGTGCCGGAAGACGAAATGATGGAGGTCGCAAGCATCGCCGGCCGCCGGGCACGGACGATGCCGAGACGCGTACTGTCGGAAATCCTCCAGCCGCGCGCCGAAGAGATCTGTCACCTGTTCTGGGACGAAATTCGCCGCGCCGGCTACGAGAAGTCATTGAACTCGGGCATCGTCCTGACAGGTGGCGGCGCGATGCTCGACGGCATGGCGGAGATCGCGGAACAGATCTTCGACCTTCCAGTCCGCCGATCGGCACCCGAAGGCGTCGGTGGACTCGCCGATCACGTCAACAGCCCGGCGTTCGCGACGTCAGTTGGCCTCGGCGTCTACACTCATCGTCGTCTCCAACTCGAGCCGGAGCGAATTGGTGCTGGTACGTTCGAGAGGATTACGGGTAGAATTCGGACACTTTTCAAAGAATTCTTCTGACACAGCGGAAAGCACTTGACGTGACGTGGTACCCTGCCCGCCAACGGCGAAGAGACGTGAGACCACGTCACGTCAAGTGACCTTCCGCTAGAAGCAAGGAGAGACGATGAACGCTCGCACCTCACAGGATCCGCTCCGCATTCTGCTCGAAGAGGAAACGCCACGGCTGGGGGCGAAGATCAAGGTGATTGGAGTGGGCGGTGGCGGCGGCAACGCTGTCAATCGCATGGTGCACGCAGGGTTCGGCACCGTCGAGTTCATCGTCGCGAATACCGATCAGCAGGCGCTCGCGACGAATCTTGCGCCGATCAAAGTTCAGATCGGCAAGCAGCTCACGAAAGGGCTTGGCGCCGGCGCCGACCCGAACGTCGGGCGCGCGGCCGCGCTGGAAGACACCGAACGGCTGATTGAGGCACTGACAGGCGCCGACCTCGTGTTCGTCACGACCGGACTCGGAGGGGGCACAGGCACCGGCGCGGCGCCCGTCATTGCCAGCCTCGCCAATCAGATGGGCGCGCTCACAGTCGCCGTCGTGACCAAGCCGTTCAAGTTCGAAGGCCGCAAGCGCGCGATGCAGGCGGACATCGGTCTCAAAGAGCTCGGCGACAGCGTCGACACGATGATTGCAATCCCGAACGAGCGCCTGCTCTCGACCGTGGCCAAGACCACCAGCATGTCCGAAGCGTTTGCCACGGCAGACGACGTGTTGCGGCAGGCGATTCAGGGGATTTCGGATCTGATCCTCGTGCCTGGCCTGATCAATCTCGACTTTGCCGACGTGAAAACCATCATGTCGCGCATGGGCATGGCCATCATGGGCACGGGCATTGCGACCGGCCAGGACAGGGCCAAGGTCGCAGCCACGGCCGCCATATCGAGCCCATTGCTGGAAGACGCGTCGGTGCAGGGCGCCCGGGGCGTCATTATTAATGTGACAGGGGGCGCAGACCTGACGCTGGCTGAAGTCAGCGAAGCCTCGGACATCATTTACAGCGCCGCTCACGAAGAGGCGAACATCATCTTCGGGGCCGTGGTCGACCAGAAGATGGAAGGGCAGGTCAAGATCACCGTGATCGCCACGGGCTTCGATCACACCCGTGCCGCGTCGTCTCCGGCCGCCCAATCCACCAAAACGACGCCGGTCGACCTCAGCGCCTACACCACGGGCCGCGCCCAGAACGAAGAGCGGCTGGTCGTGAACGGCAGTCCCCGGATTGCCAGGCGCCCGGTTATCGATCTGCCGTCGCTGGCGTTTACGCCCGTTTCCGATCCCGACGCCGGCGCCGTAGAGGATTCGTCGCCGCTCGATGTGCCCGCGTTCCTGCGGCAGAAGAACTAGCGTCGTACAATCGTCCAGACCCACTTTCGTCGCGTCCTGCGCCTTTTCATGGCGGGCGACGTCACGAAAGCCACCTCACTGTGAACGAGCGACGAGTACCCCGCCACGCGAAGCCTGTCGGTGCCCGCGATAGTCGTGGCCGCGCCTTGGAGACCCTCGCGCGCGAGGTCGGGTACATCACGAAGCCGCACGGCGGACGCCTGCGCGTGGCGCTTGCGTTTCCGAACACGTACTTCGTCGGGATGTCGAACCTGGGGTTGCAGACGGTCTATCAGTGGTTCAACGCCGACGAACGGGTCGTCTGCGAACGTGTGTTCCTGCCGGGCAAACAGGAACTGGGCGGCCTGATCGCACGGCGGGAGCCATTCGTCACGATCGAATCGCAGACGCCTGTCCGCGACTTCGACGTGTTCGCGTTCTCGGTCTCCTTCGAGTGGGATTACACGAATGTCGTCTCGATGCTGAAGATGGCGGGGCTCGAGCCGCGGGCCGATCGCCGGCACCCTCGCGATCCACTCATCGTCATTGGCGGCGCCGTCACGTTCGTCAATCCTGAACCCCTCGCGCCGTTCGCGGACGTCATCGCCGCCGGGGAAGCTGAGCTGCTCGTCCCCGAGATCATCGAAGCCTTCGCGGACGAGGGTAGCCGGGACCGGTCGAGACTGCTGAACCGGCTCGCGCGCGCGCGCGGTTTCTACGTGCCGAGCCTGTATGAGGTGACGTACGACGGCCCGGGACGGGTCGCGGCGATTACGCCGAAGGCGGGCACCGATGCGCCTCCCGTCGTCAGGAAGGCGGCCGTCAAAGCCGCCGACAGAATTGAACCGCCGAGCACGGCAATCTTCACGCCTGATACCGAGTTCGGATCGCGCCTGCTCATCGAGGTCGTGCGAGGTTGCGCGAACCTGTGCCGGTTCTGCTGGGCCGGCTACAACTATCTGCCAGTCCGGCCGTTCCCGACGGATCGAATACTCGAGATCGCGCGCGCGGCCCGGCCCCACGCCAATCGCGTCGGACTCGTGTCGATCGCGCTGTGCGATCACCCGGATATCGAGCGCATCCTGAACGAGCTTGTCGACATGGGCTACGGCATCTCGCCCGCATCGTTGCGGCTCGATGATCTGACGCCCGCCATCGTATCGACGCTCCGGCGAAGCGGTGAGCGGTCGATTACCATCGCGCCTGAGACCGGCTCCGATCGATTGCGGCGTGTCATCAACAAGACCGTTACGAACGAGCAGATTCTCGACAAGGCCTCGCTGATCTTCGATGCCGGCATCGAGAATCTGAAGCTCTACTACATGATTGGCCTGCCGACCGAGACCGACGAGGATCTCGTCGCGATTCGGGACCTGACGATTCACATTCGCGCCCGAATGCTGGATGCTGCCCGAACCCGGGGCACAGTCGGCCGCATTGTCGCCTCTGTCAATCCGCTCGTGCCCAAGCCCGGCACCACGTATCAGTGGATCCCGATGACGGACGCCGGCGAAATCCAGCGGAAGGTGGAGCGGCTTCGATCGCTGGTCGGCGAAACGGACAACGTCTACTTCAACATCAAATCGGAGCGGCATTCCTTTTACCAGGGCCTGCTGTCACTGGGCGATCGGCGGGTCGCGGACGTGATCGAGCTGGCCGAACGGAACGGACACAACTGGCGCGCGGCCGTGGCCGAAACCGGCCTCGATGCTGACGCGTACCTGTACCGCGACCGCAGCGGCGACGACTTTCTGCCATGGCAGATCATCGACGGCGGGATGAAGACGTCTTTTTTCCGCGCCGAGTTCGAGAAGAGCCTGCGGGCCGAGATGACATTCAGCTAGCCGCGGCAAGCTCGGCTTCGTGCTCCTTGTAGGCGTCGAGCATCAGGTCGCGCAGCCGATCCTGACCGGATGAGTCGCCCGTAGGACGCAGCAGCGCGAAGGTTCGACGCTCGCCTCCGACGCTGTACTGTCGTGCCGGAAACGTGACGTTGCGACCACCGGCCTTGCGCTCCCAGACCGCGAAGCCAACCAGTTTGAGTCCATCGAGCGGCCCGCCGGAGAAATGGAGTTCCGCGTCCGCCAGCTTTCCTGGCGGATTGCCTTTGTCGTTCGGTACGAACTTGATCGTCATGAGTTACCTCCAGAGATACCTGGCACTGTTCTCTGAGCAAGGCAGCGGCCATGAATTACGCGCGTGCGGGTGTACCGCGCAAACGCATGTAGCATGGGACGTTATGCTCGAGGCCTTCAACGCGCGCTGCGCGGATGCGCGTGGCGATGTCGACTGGCGTTGGCGGATCAGCCAGCAGAAGCCCTTTTGATGGCGCCCTCAGTTGCACCGGGATTCGAATGGATCGACACAGTCGCCGGACGCGCGCTCGTCAGCACGCGCCTGCAAGCGATCGCGCCACACCTGATTTCGTCCCGCGATCTGCAGTTTCGCGGCGATTCCATTGCCAGTGATTTCTCGAAACTCGGCGCCGCGCTCGATTGCTCAGAAGACGACGTGGTGCGCGTGCGTCAGGTGCATGGGCGAACCGTGGTTGTCGTTCGGCCCGGTGAGGCTGTTGGCGAGCCGCCGGAAGCGGACGCGCTCGTGTCATTCGACCCCGCGCGCGCCATCAGCGTGCGCGTCGCGGACTGTGTGCCGATTCTGATCGCCGATCGCGGACATCGTGCCGTCGCCGCGATCCATGCGGGCTGGCGCGGTACCGTGGCAGGTATTGCGGCGGCCGCCATCGAGGCCCTCGAGGCCGGGGGTGTGCCAGCGTCGGACCTCGTCGCCGCCATCGGTCCCAGCATCGGCGCGTGCTGCTATCAAGTGGACGCGCCGGTTCGTACCGCGTTCGACGCCGCCTATCCGGAAGCCTCGCGTTGGTTTACAGCCGACGGTCCCGGACACTGGCGCGTCGATCTCTGGGCGGCCAATCGCGATCAGCTCATCGCTGCAGGCGTGCCCGCCGGCGCCATCGACGTGTCGGGCATCTGCACGGCGATGCATCCGGACGTCTGCTACTCGCACCGTGCCGAGGGCAGCGGGACGGGCCGGCTCGCGGCCGCGATTCGCCTCCGGCATATACTTCGCGGCCTGTGACTTCAGGCGACGCCGGCGACTTCGCGGGTCGCGTGGCCATCGTGACGGGCGCGGGCCGCGGCCTCGGCCGTGCTGTTGCCGTGCGCCTGCACGAGCGCGGCGCCAGTGTCGTCATCAACACCAGGGACGCGGCTCGCGCTCGAGCCGTTGCCGGTGAAATCGGCGACCGGGCCTTTGGCCTGGGCGCCGATGTGGCTGCGCCCGACGGTCCCTCATCCATCGTGCAGCAAACGATGGAACGGTTCGGGCGAATCGACATCCTGATCAACAACGCAGCGCTGCCCCTGACAACAAGGTTCGAGCAGATCAGCGCGGACGAGTGGCGGCGCGCGCTCGAAGTGAATCTGACGGCGCCATTTCTTCTAATCCAGGCCGTGTTGCCGGCCATGAAATCGCAGCGCTACGGCCGCATCGTCAACATTTCGTCGACGGCGGGCCGCATGGTCAGCACACTGGGCGGCGCGCATTACACCTCGTCAAAGACCGGCCTGCTCGGATTGACGCGGGCGGCGGCCAAGGAGCTTGGGCATTACGGCATTACTGTCAACGCCGTGTGCCCAGGAATGATCGACACCGAACTCACGCGCGAAAGCGCGTCGCCTGAGGTGCTCGAGCGGCTCGCGAAGGGATTTCCGGTACCGCGGCTGGGTACCGCGCGCGAAGTTGCCGATCTGATCTGTTTCGCCGCGTCAGAGAGCGCCGGCTACATCACCGGCGCATCGCTCGACATCAACGGCGGCGATCTCATGATGTAGGAGCGTTTCATGAACGACGGTACTCGCGTGCTCGTGGCGCTGGGAGCCGGACTTGGGATCGGGCTCGCGATCGGCGCCTCTCACGAGCCATCGCTGATGAAATTCGTCGATCTGATTGCGCCGCTCGGCACACTCTGGGTCAATGCGATCCGGATGACGGTGGTGCCCCTCGTCGTGTCCCTTGTCATCACGGGCGTCGCGTCGGCTTCGGATGTCGGTGCTGTCGGGCGCATCGGCGGCCGAACGTTGATCGTGTTCGTCTGCATGCTGGCCGCGGCCGCTGTTCTCGCTGTACCGCTGGGGATTGTGGCCTTCAACTGGCTCGGCCACCTCGTCGTGGCGCGGCCAGAGCTGCCCCCCGGCGCGGCGGAGGCGGCGCAATCGCTCTCGTCGGGCGCCATTCCGATCGGATTCGCGAACTGGCTCGTGTCCCTGATTCCGACAAATCCAATCGGCGCCGCGGCCAGCGGCGCGATGCTGCCGCTCGTGCTGTTCACCGTTCTTTTTGCACTGGCGATTCTTCGTATCAGCGCGGATCGCCGCGAGACGATGCTGCGGTTTTTCAGGGCGCTCGGGGACGCGATGCTCGTGCTCGTCGGCTGGGTGATCCGGCTGGCGCCCGTCGGCGTGTTCGCGCTGATGCTGACGCTGGGCGCGCACGGCGGCACCAGCTTCATCGGTGGTGTCGGCTTCTACATCGTCTCGTATTCGCTGGCGTGCATGTTGTTCGTGGCGCTGTTGTATCCGGCGCTGGCGCTGTTCGCACGGGTGCCGATGCGCCAGTTCGCGAAGGCCGCGCTGCCTGCGCAAACGATCGCCTTCTCGTCCAGCTCATCGATCGCGTCGCTGCCCGCGCTGGTGCAAGGCGCAGATGACGTACTGCATCTGCCCAAGGAAGTCTCTGGATTCGTCCTGCCACTGTCTGTGTCCATTTTCAAATTCGCGGCCCCAGTCTCGTGGACGTTCGGGCCCTTGTTCGTCGCCTGGTTTTATCAGGTGCATCTCGGCCCGATGGACTACCTGACGATCGCGTTCGCGACGTTCCTGGCGTTTGCGGCGCCGGGCGTGCCTCGCGGGGCGTTCCTGATGCTGACACCGTTGTTTCTGCAGCTGGGATTGCCGGTTCAGGGTGTCGGGATTCTGATCGCCGTCGATGCGATTCCTGACCTGTTTGCGACGGTCTTGAATGCGACTGGGGATCTCGCCGCCGCGGTCTTCGTCGGTCGTCTTAGTTCGAGGGGCTCCGCCCCTGCGGGCCCCCCTACGGCCTCGCTTCGCTCGGTTTAGAACTTGAAGAGGTCGTCGAACGCCTTCTTCGCGCCACTGACGGGGGCGGCGGAGCCCGTCTCGCGTTCTACCTTCACGCGCGCTGAGAAGAACTGACACTGGTTACGCGTGTCTTTCGGGCTGACGCGGACGGGAATCTTCTGCATGCATTCGAACGTCGCCCCCGCGTCGAACGATGCGCATTGGGCGCAGGTGTGAAGATCCGTTCCGCACTTCGTACAGACCGTCTCGGGTCCGATCGCGATCGGCTCGATGCTGCCGCAGCGCGTGCACCTGAAGACTTCACGAAAGCCCGGCATGTTCGGCACGCGCGGGTCGCGGGGCATACGGGGGTCGCGCGGTTCGATGGGTTTTTTCGGCACCTCGGGACGCCGTTCCCGCGGGCCGTCGTCCTGATATCCGCGCTGCCGGTATTTGCGATCTGACATGTGGTGTGGATCTTACTTCTGCCCTGTGCCCTGTGCCCTCTGCCCTTGCTCTGCCTCGTCCATCGCCAGATTCGCCAGGCGATCGGCGTCCTTGTTCACTTTCCAGCACAGTGGGATCCGAAGCTTGGAATTCACGTGACTTGAAGTCGCGGC
>JADMIO011875003.1_pt1 | contig 53570 bp, 55 predicted proteins | sample 8958161 | NCBI WGS metagenome assembly JADMIO01 (sample SAMN16585339, study PRJNA669376) | soil metagenome | isolation source: Crop rotation soil | place: USA: Cullars Rotation, Alabama | collected 2011 | reverse complement strand
CGCGACAACTTGTCCACGTGGAATTCTAAGCTTAGGATCCCAATGTGCTGGAAAGCGTCGAAAGGATCGTCGCCGACATTCGGACCCGTGACCTGGATCATCACGCCGGTTTCAGTTGCCTGTCCCCGTCGCGAAGTATTCCCTTCAAGACGCACATTGGCGGGCTGCACGAGCGGCTTACGACGAAAGAGTCGGTCGAACACGTCGTTGACCGGTCCAAGGATGCCGGGCTGGCTCCGGAAGTTCGTCGTCAGGCTGTACAGGGTCCCGCCGTCTGCAACGACCTTCTCAACCACCCGATCGAAGGCTTCCATGTCGGCCCGGCGGAAGGCATAAATCGACTGCTTGGGGTCGCCGACCACACACAGCTTTCCTGCTTCAAGCACGATGTCCTGCCAGACGGTCGATGCCGCGCCTGGTTGCTCCGCCAAGGCCAGAAGAATTTCGTACTGAACAGGATCCGTATCCTGGAACTCGTCGATGAGGATGGCGCGATACTCGTGCTTCATCCGTTCTCGAACCTCCGGATGTTCCCATAGAAGTCGCCTGACGCGGGCTAATAGCCCGTCGAAAGAAAGCCAGCCCGTCCGGGCGAAGGCCGTCTTGATCGAGGACACGAGGGGTTTGAGAAGAGTCAATAAATTGATGAAGTACGCCTCGTTAAGCTGTAGGAATGACTTGGAAAGTTTGACGAGAGAGATGGCTTGTGAGAAGGCCTGAGGGTCCCAGTCGCTGATCCTCTGCCCAGGGTCTTTTCCCAGCCATTCACGCGCGGAGGCGTCGAGTTCCTCGATGCCTTGAGGTCCTTGCTGCTTCAGCAGCGTGAACAGGGTCATGGCGTGCGCGAGCATGTGCTCGATCTTGCGCCGCTTGGGCCGGTCGTAGGCCTCCAACAATGTCTGCGTCTGCACCAACAAGGTGGTCATCCAGGCGACAACGTGTTCGTCGGATCCGCTCTCGATCTGACCGAGCAGCAGGTCGACATCGATCAACTCATTGCACAGACCATAGGCGAGCTCCCGGATCTGTTCAAGCGGCGTCGATCCTAACACTGCCCGCCATCGGTGATGTTGAGCGCCTTCCCGGCTGAGCTCACGATCGATCCAGACGTCCCAGGCCAGGCGGAAGCATTCGTCAAACCGGAGCCCGTCATCTTCCCGGAAAGCAGGGTCGACACCCGCCTGCACAGGAAAAAGTCTCAGCAGATGCGCGGCGAAGCTGTGCACCGTTCCGAGCTGCGCCCGTTCGAGATCGCGCAACGCCGACTCGGCCCGCCTCGCAATGTCGTCGGCCGTGAGTCCGTAACGTGCGCGCAGCTCATCCAGGGCCACCGCTCCGCCCTCGGCGGGCTGTGTCATCGATCCATAGGCAAGCGTCGTGAGCCGTTCTCGAAGTCGGACCTTCATTTCCGTGGCCGCCTTGTTTGTATAGGTCAATGCGACGATTTGCGTGATGGCCACCGGTCGGGGTTCTCTCACGAGAAGGTGGATCAAGCGGTTCACGAGGAGAGTAGTTTTTCCGGTACCGGCGCCGGCCACGACAACGACGTTCCGATCGAACGTTGTCTCCGCCGCTCGGCGGGCGCCCAAGTCCGAAATCGTTTCAACGCCGTTCATGGATTCACCTTCAGGCTGCGTATGGCGCCCAGCTCTCTCGCCGCCGTCGCCCGGGAGGCGCGCCACCACGTGGGTGTGTGCTCGCGCCGGCAGGCAACGCGATATTCGCACCCCTTGCAATAGGAGTCCGGCATGATGAAAAAACGGCCATTCATGATGCCGTTCATCAGTTGGCCGATGGTCTGACGCAGGACGGCGCCAATGTCGGTTGACCAGACATCGCTCGCGAACGTCGAGCGTGCGACTGGCGTGGCCCAATGAGGCGCAAGAAACACGAGTTGGACCTGTTGCGCCTTGCCGTGATCCGGTATGTGCAAGTGTGCGTAGAAAGGCGGCTGCAGGCGAGAGCCTCTGGCAGCGGATTGAGTAAGATTGCGGTCCTCAGCCGTGATCGATTTTCCGATTTTCAGTTTGTAATCGATGATGCGGAGCGCGCGAGTGCCGGCGTGGCGGTCGACACGATCTACGCGTCCTCTGATTTTCAGCGGTGTCGAGCCGCAGCCCGGGACATCGGCGATGATACCCTCCGCGATCACCTCGAACGCGACCGGCGAAAACGGCGAGTCGCGGTAGGCACGCGTATCGTCGTCGATCACAGCGGTCATGACATCGCGAATCGAATCCTTTGCCAGCTCCCAGAGGAGGTAATGTCCGGTTCGATGCTCCTCTTCGACTTCCGCGGCCGCCGCTTGTAGCGCGTTCTCTCTGCACGAATCGATCGTGTCGTCGGTCACCGGTCTGTCCGGCCAGCCGGTGGGAAGCAGCATTTCGTAGCAGCGCCGCAAGGCGGTGTGGCAGAAGGTGCCCAGCACGCGCACGTCGGGAACATCCGAACTGTGGACATGGACCGGTTCCAGTTGCAGTACGTCCGCCGAAAAATAGCGGAATGGACATCGGGCGTACCGCTCGAGCGGCGTTGGCGCCACGCCGCGCTCGGCAAGCGCAGCCCGGTGCTTTTCCAAAGGACCCGTGAGCCCGTCGAACCCGCTGAGAGTCGGTTGATCGGATTCGGTTCTGGCGAGCGCCGCGGCACCCTCGCGGAATGTGTCGGCATCGCCTCCTGTGAGTCCGAGAAGACCCGCGGCATCCTGCCCGTGGACGGCCAGCCACTGAGCAAGTTGTGCCGGCGGCACAAACCGCTTCAACACCGGATGCTGAGCGAGCCGCTCGGTCAGACGGCGACGGACGACCTCGATAAGATGGCCTTGCGGCTGCACCGCCTCAATGTACGGAGAGGACCCGAGCATGCGCCCTGCATCATCGGCGCGCTGAAAGGACAGATACAGGCGGACGTCTGCTGCCTGCTTCAGCAATCGGAACAACAGCGCCTCTTCGTCGTAGCCCGGGAGCTTGCCGTCCACTTTGTAGCCGAGTGTCGTTTGCAGCACCAGACGGTGACGATCCCGGAGAAAGGGATCTTCGCGAATGTATCGTGGAAACACCTTCTCGTTCAGGCCGAGCACGAACACGGCTTTGAACGAGAGCCCACGCGCCGCCATTGCGTCCATGATCATGACGCCTCCTGCGGCGGCCGAGTCCAGCGGAACGCTTGCCCGCTCGAATGCATGCGTCAGTAGGTCGGCAAAGTCCGCCCAGTCGAGCTCACGGCCGATGGCCGTCAGTTCCCGGAGGCTGAGCAATGTCTGATCGATGGTCTCCCACAGTGCGGTCAGCCGCGCCGGCTCCAGCGGGACTCCTCCGCGGCCGTCATCCGTCCGACAGACATGTTTCTCCACCAGGCGCTGAAACACTTCGAGTAGACGGCCGTAGGCGCCCCGAGAAGGCACCGTCGAATACGACTCGAGCAGCTGGGACACGGCGCGCCAGAGCAAGGCAACCACTTCGGGTGCGACCTTTACGGGGCCAAGAGCGCCGATCTCGTCTCCATCGCCATCCACGTCCAGAGCGGAGGCGCAAAAACGCTCCAGCCGTCTCCATTCATCGGTTCCATGTGTAATGCTCAAGGCCTCGGCGATGGCTCGCCACTGCTCCGGGCGGTACGCCGCCGTTCGGTCGCCCTCCGCCGGGATAACAAAACACGGCGAGCTCACGAGATCGAGAACCGCGGTTCGATAGAAATCATTCCCCGGCAGTGATGCCAAGAGCAGAACGGTCTTGGCTAATGGGTGATGAATGAGCGGCCGTCGGGCCAACGTTGTCATCGGAATGCGGTGACGATTGAACACCGTTTCAAAGAGCGTGCAATACGGATCCAGCGAGCGCGCCACCACGCCGATCTCATCGAAGCGGTATCCGTGCGTCTCCACGAGATCGAGAATGGTGCGGCAGGCGGCCGACAATTCCTCCTCGGCACCAATGACGCTCCTCACTGACAATTCCGGTGTCCGGGTGACCGACGCAGGCGCGCTCAAGCTGATCGGAGGATCCTGGCCGAGCAGTGGTTGAATATGGCGGTCAAAAAATCGTCGAGCAAACGCATACTCCGAATTATTCTCGAGGGGAAAAAACAAGGTCGTCGGCACGCTGCGGCTGACGGCCTCAAACAGGGAGAGCTGCACCTGGGTGAGATCATAAAAGCCGTAGTAGCAAATGTGGTGCATGGAGAGGACAAACGGTGAGGCCTGCGCAAAGGATACGAGCGTGTTCGCCAGATCATCGGCTGTCCCCACATTGAGGCCGGCGGCGACGTGCTCCACGGCCGCCTGGAGAGCAATCAGGGTGCGCAGCCATTCCTCGTCTTCCCGCCCGAAGCACCCTTCCGCGACGGCTTGCAGCGCCGTCGCGGTGTCGACGCCGCCGTCTTTGAGGTCGCGAATCGTTGCCCAGAGGGCGGCCCAAGTTCCAAACGAATCTCCGAGCGGTCCAAGAGCCGGCCATGCATCCCGCCGGTCTTCCGCAAGCTGACGCACGAGCTGTTGGAAAAATAACTCGTCGACGACACGAAGCGGAGCCGTTCCTCCGCGGTGGCGCAATTCGTCTGCGATACGCAGGGCGAGCTGATGGAAAGTCATGAAGTGAACGTTGAGCAACGCCAATCCATGATCGAGGGCCAATACCCGTCGGAGGCGGTCAAGGACCGGCTTGGAAGGAGCCAGAACGGCCACCTTGGCCCATCGATCTGCGGCCTTCAGGCGCTGAATCTGTTCGACGAATGCGGATTCAAGACAAGGATGGAACGGGCCGGTGACAACCTTCAGCATCTAGGGATCTGGAACGAGAAATGTGAAGTGTGGGATCCGTGACAATCGTTCATGCAGCGCGCGTTCCACGGTGCGCGGGCTGTTAGCCCGTTTCCGGTCCCAGCAGTTCGCCGTTGCAATCGACGCAGGCCCAATCGCCGTCGATAAACGACATCGGGTCGCCGCAGATTGGACAGTCCGGTGGCGGTCCCTTGTCGAGTCTCGGAAGAATGGGCAGCTCGATATCGTCTTCGTCCATAAGTAGGCTCTCGTCCTCTACCCTTCTCGAGGGCGCATCTTCAGCTGCAACGCTTTTTCGGCGCTCTCACGGCTGGGCACGCCGACGAAGGTCAGGCGGCCGTCGATGATCGTTGCCGGCACTGCCCTCACCGCATGGCGGTTGGCCAATTCCTGGCCGTCCGGCGTCGTGATATCGACTTCACGATACGAGAAACTGTATTTCACGCGCAGCTGCTTCCAAAGGCTTTTCGCCGAAGGACAAGCGCCGCAACTCGGCGAGATCAATAAGGTGATGTTCGGCATCGTCTCTCCGCTAACAGCGGCGGGATGAAATGGATCTTAACACCGGCCGAAAAGGTGGTGCAAGGAGACGGGATGCAGACTTTCGTCTCGCAGCGACGGCTACCGCGTGGGGCGCCGCGGAACTGACTATCGGGAAGATGACCCTGAGGGCGGATCCTGATGAGTGGCCGTAGGCGCAGGTCCGTTCGTGGCGCTGTTGTTCCCGCCCACTGCCGGATTCGGCTGTTCCATGTTCCGGGTCGACGGGTAGTCTTGAGCCGCGCCTCGACCCTGTTCTTGCCCGACGGGAGTCGTTTTGTCCTGATCACGATTGCAGCCTAAGAGCCCACCGAACGCGAGTAGGAGGAAGATCGTGGTGTGGATGGTTCGTTTCATGGTCGTTCCTTGTACGAGTAGGTTAGCGGCCATCGGGCCAGGCACTCTGTTCCGTTTGCGTGCCTCCGACGATGGGCGGTGCATCGGACGGATTGCCCCCCGGATTGCCTGGGGGCGCTACGATGTTGCCAGAGGTATTCGGGTAATACGGAGGATGCGCCTTCGGGTAGGTACTCCCCGCCTCGCCGGTGTTCTGGCTGAGAGAATTCTGCGTGGCCGGTCTGGAACAAGCGCTGGCGAAGGAGATGACCGTGCACAGCGCAGCTGCGGTCAGCGGTGCAATGTGTCGCCGTACGGTCACTCGACCTCCTAGAGTTTCCCCACCAAGTCGAGACTCGGACGCAGCGTGCGGTCGCCGGGTTTCCAGCCGGCGGGGCAGACTTCGACTCCGCCGTTTTCGTGCACGAACGCCGCCGCTTGAAGCTTGCGCAGGAGCTCCTGCATATTGCGCCCGATGTTATTGGCATGCACTTCGTAGGCGCAGAGTTTTCCGTCCGGATCGAAAACGAAGCTGCCGCGCAAGGCCACGCCTTCTTGATGGAGATAGACGCCAAGCTTCTGGCACAGCGTGCCTGCCGGATCGGCGAGCAGGGGAAACCCCAACTTCTTGATCGCCGGCGACGTATCGTGCCACGCCTTGTGCACATAGACTGAATCGGTGCTGACGCCGATCACTTCGGCACCCGCTTTCTGAAAGTCCTCATACAAGGTGCCCAATTCTTCGAGTTCGGTTGGGCAAATGAACGTGAAGTCGCCCGGGTAAAACACAAGAATAAGCCACCGCCCGTGATAACTGTCGAGCGTAATCGGGCGGACCTCCTGCTCGTGAAACGCCTGATAGGTGCCTTCGGGAATGCGCTGTCCGATTGTCGCCATGCGGCCTCCAATTGCCTCACTGTTGTAGAAGCGTCAGCTCCAGTTGCGAACTCGAGAATGGCTGCGATCCGTCTGATGCCCTAGCAACGACGTGATTTGCTGAAGGGCCTCCCGCTCAGCCGATTCTCTCGCCTCGAAGGGCTGCGTCACGATCGACTGTTCTTCTGCGTTGTCTTCAACCCCGCACATAACGGTGGCGTTCACAGTCCACTGGGCATCCGCTGTCCGTTCATAGGCCAAACGGACGTGACACCCCGCGATCATCATGTCTTTGACGTCGCCGGGCGGGCGGATTGCCTTCTTGGTCATTGTTTCTTGGGGGGCTGGTCGTCCTGACTGCGTCGCTCAGACGGCTCGGCTTGAGGAGGCGGCGCCTCTGGATTGATGGCCATTTTTGGATCGACCACGGGTGGATTCACGACCGAATTGGGGTCTGGAACGGTTTCCGGCTGCTTAACCATCCCAGGGTCCGTTGCAGGGGGTGGCACTTCAGGTTTCGATTGTTCGACAGGGGGTTGGCCAGGGGCCGGTGCCGCTGATTCCGGAGCCGGACTGATGTCAGCCGCAAACACGGGAGAGGCCAGGAAGCTGAGTACCATCACCAATATCATCCGATCCATATCTCACGCTATCGCCATATGGATCGATCTGGCTACTGGGGGATTCCCCTGACGAAGCTGTGCGTTCTTCCCGGACCTGATGTGGATCGGGCGTCGATGATCAAAAGACTTGGGAGATCCAAAAATGAATGTTCGAGGCGGTCGGCGTTGGTGACATCCGTGCGCGTTCATTCAACATTATAATACCGGAATACCGGGACGGAAATCGGGCGAGCCGATTGGAATCGAGCGCACAAGCCAAGGCTCGCCATGCGAAGGCTTGGGCCTGCCTAATCCAGCCAATCTTTCTCTTTCAGCTTTCGAGGCAGATATTTTTTCGTGAGATACTGAAAATCTTTGTTGGCCAGCGCGTCGAGTTCGTACTTGAGCCCGCTGCTCAGCATGCGCTTGATTTCGCCCTGCCATGCCGGCTTCTGGAACCATTTGTAGTTGGTGAGCTCCTTCGCGCGCGCAATGTCCTTTTCGTTCAGCTTGATGCCTACGTTTCTGGGCAATTCATACCGCTCAGGATCGGCGCTCGAGAGTCCGATGAATTTTGCTTTGGGGATTGCCATGCGCTGGCTTTCGAATGCCAGATTGATCGATCCTTGTTTCACGACTGAGTAGATGTAGTACCCCCACGGGTCGTTATCGACCAGGACATACACAGGCAGCTTATGTTCTTCGTGGAGCCGCCGAGCCAGTCGCCTGACGCCTCGCGGCGGCTGACCGTTTCCTGTTAAAAGGACGCAGTTGTACCGACGCCAGAACTTATCTTCGGACAACCGGTTCCATTGAGTGCCCTTTTCGACCAACAGCAGAAAATCAGCGGTGCAGCGACGGATTTCCAAATACTCCGGCTCTACGATCGAAGGGACGGAATATCCGCCTTTCCCCAGACGCGCGCAGTCCACCCTGTCTCCATCGTCGCCAAACACGACCGGACCGACAATGCTGCCGCTGTTTTCAGCACGGACATGCAGCTCTTCTCGCAATGCCGCGAGGGAGACCTCGAGATCTTCAATGACCGGGTCCGACTCGTCCTGCGTGTCGAATGTATTTTCGTGTGAATCTTTGATCGTGTGTTTCGTGCGATAGTAGATTTCCCGAAGAGACGTCGTCAGATCTGCGCGCTGCAGCTCGGACAAGGCATCCGCTACCAACACGGTCTGCATGAACTTCTTGGCCATCCCGACGTTGAAGAACGACCGGGCCTGTTTCTTATGACCCATCTCGATCATGCCCTTGCGTTCATTGAACGAGACGTTGGACAACGCCCGAATCGGAATCGCGAAGGTGGGATCTTTCGACCGTTCTGCGGCCGTGATGACGAGGTCGGCGAGGCCAATCAGTTTTTTCTCCACTGCGGTGGGGGTTTTTGTTTTTGTCGGCATCGTTGCCTATCGTTTCCGGTGAGCCGGCTTCGAACGACCCCTGCTCTTTCTGACGGACTTGGCTTCTGCGGCCTTTTCGAACAACGCCATTTGAGCGGTTTTGCGACCGGATCCCGCTACGCGAATCGGTTGAGGCTGTACCTGCAATCTCCGCTCGGATGTCGCCGATTTCGGGGTGGCGGGAAGCGCACTGCCAAGAAGTCCGCTCCCTTGTGGCGCGCTCGGTTCCTTCGCCGTTTCGACTCGAGCGGCTGCCGCCACATCGCCCTCCACGCCCTCTTCCGTCACAATGATGGAATGCGGCAATCCTTCGGGGCCGCTGCCTGTTTTACCCAGTGCTTCGTCGGTCTTATCGCCGCCGGTGCGTGAATTCGCGATCTTCTGGAGCTGCTGTTTGATCTTCTCTTTGTGAAGCTTGCCCCCTTTCAGCCGGCTGCAGGCCTCGACCACCTCTTCGATGTACAATTCGAAGATATTCCGGCGGCGGTATTCACTGGCTGCGCGTTCGCGGCGGCGCAGGAACAGTCCCAGACGCCTTCCGCACTCCCGCAGCGCGAGGGTGATCTCCTTCTGGATCTCATCGTAGTCCGCGATGGCCTCCTTCGATTCGCTGGTGAAAGGCACCCACACAGAGGCCATGTGCACAAAGATCACCATCGGTCCCCCGGGCAACGCCCCCCGTGATTGAGGCACGCCGTAATTCTTCCACGTCGTGTTCAACACGGCTTTGAACGTCGCACAGGCCGATTGCTGGTACAGGAGAGGCACACGGTTCGCGTAGCGGATGACTCTCGCGAGTTGCCCTTCGCCGTCTTCTTCCTCTCCTTCCGCGCGCGGCCCCGCCGGCTGCTCCGGTTTGGGCTGCTCACCTGGCCGATTGCCGAATGCCAAGCCCGCTTCGATCACGAACGGGTTGCCCCGATAGACCGCCGGCGGCCGGCTGACCGCCGTATAGAACTCCCCTTTGATCTGTTTATAGAGCCCCGACAGAATCGCCTTTTCACCGATGGGCGAAAGGCAATTCGTCGGAGGCGCCATGATCCTCGTGCTCTGGAGGGTCCGATACAGCGTTTCGGCCGCGGCTCCCTTAAGCTCACGAGGCTTGAGGCTCGGAGAGACCTTGGCCTCCTTACAGATGTCGGCTGCCAGTTGAGGTGAAACGCGGCAGAAATCTCCGGCGAGGAAGCCCGCCACCGTCTGACTTTTCGTGTCTTGGAGCATCTTCAGCAGCATCCCGAACTCGATTCCATAGGGATGCGGCTTGATTTCCCGCGGAGAGGGCGGCAGTTCGTGATACGTGCGGGCGTATTCCTTCGTCTCGCCTTCCGGAGTGCGATAGAGAAGTCGTACGTGAGGATTGGCGATCGTCGTTTGCTCCAGCCACTCGTCGACCGATGCCCGTCCTTTTTGGTATTTCCCTTCGACCTCGAGCGTAACCTGCGTGCCTTGCGCCTGTTCCCACTCGATCTGCTTGTTTTCATGCACCAGCGGTTCGTTCTTCTTGGTGTCGATCTGCACTTCAAAAAAATGCGCGGTGGCTCTCGGGCCGGTCCGGGAAATAATCTTGACCGGTTTGCCCGTGGTCAACTGGCCATACATGCCGGCAGCCGAAATTCCTATGCCTTGTTGGCCGCGGCTCATGCGCATCCGGTGAAACTTCGATCCATACAAGAGCTTGGCAAAAATGCGTGGAATGTGTTGGCGGATGATGCCGGGACCATTGTCGGTGACGGTGACACGGAATTTAGTCGCCTGACTCGGAGCGACGGCTTCGCCGTTCGAGACAACCTCCAACCTGACGCTGACATCCGGCAAAATTCCGGCCTCCTCGCAGGCGTCCAACGCATTGTCAACGGCTTCTTTGACGCAGGTGAGCAACGCCTTCCGAGGGTTGTCGAAGCCGAGCAGATGCCGGTTCTTCGTGAAGAACTCTGAAACGGAGATCTCCCGCTGCCGCGCGCCCATTTCGACCGCTGTAATTTGCTGCTGAGGCGGCGCTTTCTTTTGAGCGGCTTCTGCTGGAGCTGTCGAACGGGAGGCGGACACAGGAGCGGACGTCTGCGTTTTCGTCATTCAACCTCGGGGTGATGTGAGCACGTGCGTCTTGGTACCACAAAACTAGACCCGAGGCAACGGTGATTCGGAGCGCGGTGGAATCGCGAAGTATCAACGAGAGAATTTCGTCAACGGTGTCCGACGCACCGGAACATTAGTTTTCTTGACGCTCCGCCGAGACAAGCCTATCGTGTCTCGTGTGGGAGGAGTTAACGCCCAGAGGGAATGTGGTTCAACAGGGGACTGAGCGCTGAGGATGGTGTGCAGGCCCAGCTCGTACTGGGAAGCCTAAAGTCCTCCCAAGGTCTCCACCGTACCTATCACTCTCGGTAGGTGCGTCCTCCTCCCACTCTATCGCTGCCGCGTCGATTGCCACATCGCGCATCAAGGCGCTGCTTTTTCGCCGTCCAACGACTCCTCGAACGCTTCAGCCGGACGCCGGAAAAAACAACACATGACTTCTCTGATTCGGGGACGCTGCGGCATGTGAATTGTCGATCCCCATTTTCTGTGGATAAGTCTGTGAACAACAATCGTCTCGTTGCTCAAGGCGCAGGATTGGGGGCACCTCTCGAGCGAACTGCCCAATTTTTGGGCATAGGTGTCCGGCCCACATGACCCCTAGTAATAGTACAAAGACAAAGGTGCAGGCCAATTCCTGCACGTTCCGACAGCAGATTCCGTTTCACCGCTGTAGACGCGCGGTTGCAGTGGTAGGCGAGCATGAATATCCACAGCCACAAGCGTTCCCGGGCTTCGAGCATCAATTTGACAGTCTGTTCAGCCAAATCCGACTGCTTGGGAATCAGATCGAGCGGAGAGAGGTTGAAAGGGATCTAGGAAAAGCACAAGGGGTTTGCGGCGGGGGTCCATACGCGCCCGCTCGGAGTTCTCGTTTTCTACGAAAACACGGAATGCCAGAGCGACATGATCCAATTCTTGACGCTCGTCAACCAACCGTCGTCCTCCTGCGGCGAAACGCCCTTGGGACGAGTTGCAGCCGGCGTTGGCGAAGGAGCCGGAGCCGGAGCCGGAGCGGGCGCTGGTGGCGCCTGTGTCACTGCCGGCGCCGCCGGCAGATCTTGTGGGACCGGTATCGTGGAAGGGTCGAAGGGCTTGTGCACTCCCCGCTCGGCAGTAGCGGACGTGGTTGCGACCGCGGCGCCGTCCCGAATTTTTCTTTGAAAACCGTCGATGAGTTCCTGCAGCGCTCCCGCATTTTCCTTTGCCACCGTCAACTCGTACTCGAGCGAGCGGTGTAGTTTTGTCGCCTGCGCCACTCGTTGTTGCAGTTTGACGATCTGCTGCTCGGCTTGTTGTCGTCTTTGCTCGGCCTCGTCTTTCGCTTGCGTGAGGGCTGCGGTGGCTGCCTCGGCTTCTCGAACAACGTCGGCGTTCAGCCGTTCCATGTCGCCGACTTGGCGCGCGAGTCTCTGCTGCTCATCCCTCGCTTGCGCGAGTTCCGCTTTGGTGGTCATGCCGTCTTGCAGCGCAGCGTCATAGGTGCTTTGCATGACGCAGCCGCCGGTCGTAAAGATCGCGCACGCACAGAAGGACATCACGCAGGTGTAAATGGTGATTCGTCTGCATTCTCGCATCATGACCTCATCGCCGTGACTTGAGCAGCAAGGCGTGTATCGAAGAATACCCGTTCAGCTTAGGGAAATCACCAACATCATGCGTTTTTCACATGGCCCCTCGAAAGATGGTCAACGCGCCTGTTTCGAGAAGGTCAGCAAGAGCCAGGGACGCTGAGGCGTTTTGGCGGTCATTGCGTTGAATCGCATGCGCCTAAGCCTATGATATTCGGCGGATCCGTCTGAACCGTCGCTGCCCTGGGCAGGAGGAAGAGCCATCGGCGACTCGGTGGACGGATGCTTCGCCGTGAATGAGACCGGAGTCTCCGTCCCCTACCATTGGCCAATAGTGTTCTCACCAAGCGTTCCTGTACCTTTCGAATCGCTTCTTCCAAGAGCTTGCAGAGCTTGACCATGGGATTGTTCGGTCCGTCGCTGTACCTGATGCTCCTGATCTTTGGAGCCCTCGCTACGCCAGGCGCAGGTATCGCCGGTTCCCTGCTCGCCGTGTTTCCGCAACCGGTCGCCGACTATTCGCATGCGCCGGCATATGCCCTGCTGACCTGGTTGCTGACGAGCGGTTTAGAGACGCGAGGTTGGTCGAGAGAGTCGGCATTGCAGACAAGCGTCGTCGCCGCGATGGTGTTCGGTGTGGGAATGGAGTTTCTGCAGGCATATGTTCCCGGACGAACCGTTGATATCCATGACGTCGCATTCAACGCAATCGGCATATCAGCCGCGGCTTTCATGATCGGCGCCGTGCCGGATGCCCGGTCATTCGCCTTGTTGCCGAGATTCCTGCGTTCAGGAAAGTAAAGACACAGAAAAGGTTCCATCATGGCCTCTCGTTCAAATAAGCGGCGCGACATGCGGACTCCATTATCCTGCCCGGTTTATTATTCAAACGGCGCGTTTCACGCGAGCGGGATGACTGAAAATCTCACGAATCGCGGCGGCTGTCTCCGGGGTACGCATCTGGTCACCGTCGGCATGGAACTCGTCGTGCTGCTGATCCCAACCGCCAGGCGTGCGCTCATCATCAGAAAAGCAACGGTGCGCTGGGCCGACGACTCGCATTTCGGCGTGGAACTCAATCAAGCGGATTGCGGAACCGTCGGCGAACTCGAAGGAGATAGCCAGCGCCAAGAGGGGGCCCCTTCGACGATGACGCATTAAGGTAACCGGCGGGAATGGCCGGCTTCAGTTGCAACAGCCTTCTCCTTCCGCTAAGTTACCGCGATGAGTCAGTGGCCCGTCCGCCTCGTCCTTCTCGCCGCCACGACGGGCATTCTTCTTCCCTACTGCTTCCCGAAGTACGATCTGGGACTTCTTGCCTGGGTCGCACTCATACCTCTTCATATCGCACTCGACGGTCTCAGCCGGCGCAGGCAAGCCTTTTGGCTCGGGTGGATTGCGGGAATCATCAGCTCAACCGGCATCATGGCATGGGTCGTCACAGCCATGCATACCTACGGCAAAGTTCCGCTGGTCTTCAGTTACGGCATCATGCTCCTGCTCACGGCATACCTCGGTCTCTATGTCGGCATTTACAGCGCCGGGGTCGTATGGTTCCGCATGCTCGTGCCACGCTACGGCCTCTTTGCCGCCCCTTGTCTGTGGGTCGCGCTCGAACTGCTTCGGACCTACGCGTTGAGCGGACTTCCCTGGTCGCTCCTGGGCTACTCGCAATACCGTCAGCTTGACCTCATTCAAATCGCCGATCACCTGGGCGTCTACGGGGTGTCTTTCCTGGTGGTTCTCACGAACGTGGCGCTGGCCGAGCTCTATCTTTGGCTCATGCCGCTGTTCCGGGGATTCCGGCCGGCACGCCTTCCATGGGAGCTGGTTACGACCGCCGCCATGCTGGTGGGTTTATCCTGGGCATACAGCACCTCACTCATAGCCAGGGAGGGGATCGAACCGGCGAAGGCTATGCTGCAGGTGGGCGTGGTGCAACCGAACGTGGATCAAGCGGTGAAATGGGACCAGGGTTTTCGGGATGAGACGCTCCGCCGCTATGACCGCTTGACTGAATCGTTCGGATATGGCGCCGATCTTGTCGTGTGGCCCGAGGCCGCCACGCCCTTTATCTATGAACGGGAGCCGGTCTATCAGCTCCAGCTCGTTGCGATGGCGAATCGCGCCGGTGCCCCGCTCCTCTTCGGCAGTCCCGCCGTCCGGTTCGATTCCGACCGCAAACCGTTTCTGCTCAACAGCGCCTACCTCCTGTCGCCTGACGGCCAGCTTCTGGGACGATACGACAAACAGCATCTCGTCCCGTTCGGCGAATATATCCCGCTCAAATCCTCGCTGTTGTTCTTTCTGGAAAAAATGGTCGAAGGCATCGGCGATTTTCAGGCAGGCCCAGGCCCCACGACCCTCTCCTTTCAACTCAAGCAATCCGACGATGGCGGTTCCGCGCGCCGGGTTAAATTCGGCGTCGTCATTTGTTACGAGGTGATCTTCCCCGATCTCGTCAGACGGATTGCCGCCAGCGGCGCGGAGTTCCTCGTGACGATCACCAACGATGCTTGGTTCGGAGATTCCTCCGCCCCGGCCCAGCATTTTTCGATGGTGGTGTTTCGCTCAGTGGAAAATCACCTCGCGTTCGCTCGCGCCGCCAACACGGGCATCTCAGGGTTCATCGACCCGTTCGGACGCATTATCGCAGCCTCTCCCATCTTTATGGAGACCGCTTTGCAAGCGGCAATTCCCGTCCGTCAGACCAAGACCTTTTACAGCCGGCATGGAGATGTCTTTGCCTACGGCTGTATGGTAATCTCCCTGCTGTTCTGTCTATACGGCATTTTTGGCACTAAAGGGGCTGAACCCGACGCCGTCGCGGCCACTCCCATTTAACACCGGAAAGGATCGTGTTCATGCTGGATGAGATTCGTCTTCGTGTGCGCGCCGTCGATGATCAGGTCGCCGAACTTCGGGGGCATCTTTGACCTCTCTCGCATGACCGCCGACCTGCAGGAACTCGAAGCCAAAATGGGCCAACCGAATTTTTGGAGCGACGCGCGCGCGGCCGCGGGCGTCAGCCGCCGGAAAGTCCGATTGGAGCGCGAACTCAGCCAGTGGCGGGACATCGAAGGAAAGCTTGGCGATGTGAAGGCGCTGCTGGAGCTGGCCCAAGAAAGCGGCGACGCCGGACTTGAGCGCGAGCTCGCCTCCGAGCTGGATCAATTCGAACCGCTGCTGGCCGCTCTCCGGGTGGAGCATCTCCTCTCCGGCGAGCTCGATCAGAACAATGCGATCATCGCGATTCACCCGGGAGCCGGAGGCACCGAGTCTCAGGATTGGGCCCAGATGCTGTTGCGCATGTATGTGCGGTGGGCGGAGGGAAAAGGCTTCAAGGTGGATACGCTGGATTTCCAGGCGGGCGATGAGGCCGGCGTGAAGAGTGCAACGGTCGCGGTGACCGGTCCGTACGCGTACGGCTATTTGAAGGCGGAGGCCGGCGTGCATCGTCTTGTGCGCATTTCACCGTTTGACGCCAACAAGCGCCGGCACACATCTTTTGCCTCCGTATTCGTCTACCCCGAGCTCAACGACGATCTTGAGGTGGCGATCGAGGACAAGGATCTGAGAATCGACACCTTCCGGTCGGGAGGCGCCGGCGGACAGAATGTCAACAAGGTGGAAACCGCGATCCGCATTACCCACCTGCCCTCCGGCATCGTGGTCCAATGCCAGAACGAGCGGTCGCAGCTGCAGAATCGCAACGGCGCCATGAAAATTTTGAAGGCGCGGCTCTATGAACTTGAGCAAAAGAAGAAGGAAGCCGAATTCAACGCGATCGTCGGTGAAAAAAAAGATATTGCCTGGGGCAGCCAGATTCGCTCGTATGTGTTTCAACCGTACCAGATGGTCAAAGATCACCGAACGGGCTATGAGGTTGGACAAGTTGCCGCGGTCATGGATGGAGACGTCGACGGTTTTATTGAGGCGTATTTGAAAAAGCAGCTCACAAAGGCCAGCGGTCACTTGTCACCGGCCGAGCAGATGGACGACCTGTAATCGCCCAAGCAGCGAGCCAGAATGGATGAAGCGAACGAACAGCGGCAGCAGCGGATCAGCAAACTGGAGGTCCTCCGTGCAGCGGGGGTGCCGCCCTACGGGACCCGGTTCGATGTCAAGGACCGGGCCGGCGATCTTCTCAGGCTGCATGGCCAGAAGACGAAAGCCACGCTCGAACAGGAACGCATTGCCTGCACCGTAGCAGGCCGCATCGTCGCCCTTCGCCGCTTCGGCAAGGCGGCTTTCGCGGTGCTGCAAGACGGCTCCGACCGCCTGCAAACGTACTTAAAGAAAGACTTGCTTTCGCCGCAGGCATACACCGTCCTCGAGCAACTGGATCTCGGGGACTGGATCGGCGTCTCCGGCCTCTTGTTCCGCACCAAGACGGACGAATTCACGGTCGAAGTCCATGAGCTGACCTTCCTGAGCAAAGCGCTCCGGCCTCTTCCTGAGAAATGGCACGGCCTCACCGACGTCGAGACCCGTTACCGCCAGCGGTATGTGGACTTGATTGCCAATCCCGGCGTACACGACATTTTCGCCATGCGCAGCCGGATTATTGCCGGAATCCGAGCGTTTCTAATCGAGCGGGGGTTCCTTGAAGTGGAGACTCCGATGATGCATCCGATTCCCGGCGGCGCCGCGGCGAAGCCGTTCGTCACGCATCACAAGGCGCTCGGCGTCGAGCTCTATCTCCGCATTGCGCCGGAATTGTACTTAAAGCGCCTGATCGTCGGCGGATTTCCCCGTGTCTTCGAGATCAACCGGAACTTCAGGAACGAGGGCATCTCGACCATTCACAATCCTGAATTTACGATGCTCGAATTCTATGTTGCCTATGCGGATTATCAGGATCTGATTCGGCTGACCGAGGAGATGATTTCGTCGTTGGCCCAACAGATACGCGGCAAAACGGTGATTGAATATCAAGGCAAAACGATCGATCTTTCTCCGCCGTGGCGCCGTTGGTCTTACCACCAGGCCATCCGTGAAGTGAACGGCCTCGCGCCGGCCGTGCTGACGGATCGCGACGAGGCCCTAGCGGCGGCCAAACGGCTCAACGTGCCCGTGGATCCCAACTGGCCGCTCTTCGACATTGTCAACGAGATCTTCGAAGAGACCGTCGAGCCCCGGCTCGAGCAGCCGACCTTTGTCACGGATTATCCGATCGAAATATCGCCGCTCGCCAGGCGCAAAGACGCCGACCCGGCGCTGACGGACCGGTTCGAGCTCTATATCGCCGGCCGGGAAATCGCGAACGCCTTTTCCGAATTGAATGACCCGCTTGATCAACGCGAGCGATTCGAAGGTCAGGCCGCGCAGCGGGAAGCAGGAAACGAGGAGGCTCATGTGGTCGATGAAGACTTCCTCCGGGCCCTCGAATACGGAATGCCGCCGACGGCCGGGGAAGGCATTGGGATCGACCGGTTGGTCATGCTCTTTACCGATCAAGCGTCCATTCGTGATGTCGTCCTTTTCCCTCAGTTGCGTCCGGAGAAATAGTTCTTGGCACTTCCCTATGAAATCGTCGTCGGCTTGCGGTACTTACGCGCGAAGCGGCGCAACCGGACGATTTCGCTCAACACGTTCGTGTCCGTGACGGGCATCACCCTTGGCGTCGCTGCCCTGATCGGCACCGTGGGCATCATGACCGGATTCAAGGAGGACATCCAGGCGAAGATCCTGGGCACCACCGCGCACATTATCGTGCAGGACCGCATGAAAGACGGCATGACGGAGTATGATGCGACCGCGAAACAGGTCGAGACGGTTTCCGATGTCGTCGCAGCCACGCCGTTCATTTTGAAGCAAGTGATGCTCACGACCCAAAGCAGCGCGCAGGGCGTCGTCCTCCGCGGGATCGATCCGCTTCACGAAGGAAAGGTGACGGCGCTCGCGCAGAATTTGGTGTCCGGGAGTCTTGAGGAGTTGGCCAAGCCCATTCCGGTCAGACTGCCCCCGCCCGACGATCCATCCGGCCCGCTGCAGTTGTCGGAAAAACCCGGGATCATCCTCGGAAAGGAGTTGGCGATGCGCCTCGGCGCTTTTCCGGGCGATACGATCAGCGTCGTCTCTCCAACAGGCACCATCAGCGCCATGGGCATGGTTCCAAAAATCAGAACGTTTGCGGTTGCGGGTATTTTTCAGTCCGGAATGTACGAATACGATTCATCCCTCGCCTATATCGATTTGACGGAGGCCCAGAAGTTTTTCGGCATGGGCGACAGCGTGACCGGCATCGAGATCAAGGTCATGGACGTATTCCGGGCCGGAGAGATCGCTCGGCGGGTGGAGCAGGCATTGGGATTTTCGTACGTCGCGAGGGATTGGATGCAGATGAACCGCAATCTCTTTTCGGCGCTCAAGCTGGAAAAAACGATGATGTTCCTGCTGCTCGTGCTGATCACGATCGTTGCATCGTTCAATATCGTGAGCACGCTCACGATGATCGTTACGGAAAAGCAAAAAGAGATCGCGATCTTGAAGGCCATGGGGGCCACAAGGCGAAGTATACGCCGGATTTTCATGCTCAATGGTCTCATCATCGGCCTGTCGGGCACCGCCATCGGCATCCCATTGGGCTATGCCTTTCTGTGGTTGATCGAACGGTTTTGGACCTTCGATCCGACCGTGTATTACATTTCCAAGATTCCTGTGCATGTGCTGGCCGAGGACGTGTTCTTGGTGGCCGGATCGGCCATCCTCATCAGTTTTGCCGCGACCGTCTACCCTTCACTTCAGGCGGCAAGGCTCGAGCCGGTGGCCGCGCTGCGCTATGAGTGACCGAATTTCAGTCGTCTACCTTATCCCCCCGATGCCATGATCACCGTCTCCAAACTGTATAAATCGTTTCCCATGGGCGAGCGCACGCTGTCCGTGCTGAAAGGCATCGACCTGACCATCGCTCGCGGTGAGGTGATCGCCGTAATCGGCGCGTCCGGAGCGGGGAAAAGCACCCTGCTGCATATCCTGGGGTTGCTCGATCGGCCCACCAGCGGGACGGTCTACTTTGAAGGACAGGATCTGTTCCGGCTTTCCGAGGCGTCGCAGGCTGAATTTCGCAACAAGCGCATCGGCTTCGTGTTCCAATTTCATCACCTGCTGCCGGAGTTTACCGCGCTCGAGAATGCCTGTATGCCTGCCTTGATCCAGCGACGGCAGCCGGACGAGGTGAAAACCGAAGCCATGGCCATTTTGAACGATGTCGGACTTGGCGCCCGTCTCGATCATAAGCCCGGCGAGTTGTCCGGCGGAGAGCAGCAACGGGTCGCGGTCGCGCGCGCGCTGCTGCAAAAGCCGGATCTCGTGTTGGCGGACGAGCCCACCGGGAACCTGGATACTCATACGGGTGAGGCTCTGTTCTCGCTCATGCGTGAACTGAACAAGGCTCGGGGGACTACCTTCGTGATCGTCACGCACAACGACAAACTCTCCTCCCAGGCCGACCGCATCGTGCACATGCAGGACGGTCAGATTCTCTGAGGAGACTGGCTCCGACCTAGTCGGTGCCTGTCCCCGTTCGTTCGAAGAAAGGGGACAGTCGCCAGGCGGAAGGGCGACAGTCCCCTATTCCTTGACGGACGCAGGGGCATCCAATAGACTCAGCAAAGCGTTTGGCCAGGGGCCGAATATGCGCAGGCATTCCATCATCCGGGTCGTCCTCGTACTGCTGGTGCTCTCAACCGGCGGATATGCGCTGGCGGCGGAGTTTGTCATCGTCGGCCCCCGACAGATGGGCATGGGCGGCGCAGGCGTCGCGATTACAACCGATGCGCTGGCCACCTACTGGAATCCGGCCGGTCTGGCCATGACCCAAACGGTCGATGTCAGGATCGTCGGTGGAGGGCAGGCGATCGATCGCCTGGGCATCGCCGACGCCATCAATGACCTGGAAGACTTCAATCCCAACGACACGTCGCCAGCAAACATCGCGAAGGCGCAAGACATTGCGAACCGCATTAACCGGCCGGGCGCCAATACGTCGTTCAACGGCGCGGCAGGCCTCTATATCAAGGGCCATTTCGGCGAGCACGCCTTTGGCTTCAACATTTCCGACCTCCCGACCGGCGGCGGTTTCGTGAGCGTTCCGCTCACGGCAACGGTCAACGGCAGTACGGTGAACATCTCCGGCGCAATGGCGGTTCGGGCGATGGAGGCCCGCCAGGCGGCGTTCTCGTACGCCTATGCGTTTGCCGACAAGATGTTCTCGATCGGCGTCACGGCCAAAGTCATCCAAGGCGCAGCGTACAACGGCACCCAGAATCTCCAAGGCGGACAGGAGATCAAGCTGTCCGATAGCTTGGGCAAAGCCACGATTTCCACCACCTACAGCATCGACGTCGGCGCCATCTATCGGCCCTCCTCGTGGCTGCGTTTCGGCGTGGTCGCCAAGGACCTCAATCAACCGGAATTCGATTCGCCCGACGGCAGCAAGATCAAACTCGGGCCTCAGGTTCGGGGGGGCGTGGCGCTTAATCCGTACTCCTCACTGACGCTCTCGGCCGATGTCGACGTCACGTCGAACAAAACCTTGGTGCCCGGTGTGAAGAGCCAGTTGCTGAGCCTGGGAGCCGAGCAGACGATTCTCACTGAATTTCTGTCGTTTCGTGTCGGCGCCTTCAAGAACATGCAGGACCCCGGTACGCCGTTCACTCCGACGGCGGGACTCGGTCTGCGTATTTTTGCTTTCCGCCTCGACCTGGGCGGCGGATATGATTTCCGCGAGAAGGGGGCGCTGGCATCCGGTTCGGTGTCAATGACCTTCTAGCCCTATCGTCATCCACTAATGGTATACTGATTCTCATGTTGATGCGTTCGAGCCATTGGCTTTTCACGGCTCTCGGCGGCGTCATCCTGCTGCTTGCCGGTTGCGGGGGGCTGCAGGAGGTCTGGGAAGGCCCGGGGGCAAAGCAGTTCCGGCCGCAGGCGATCGCCGTATTGCCTCCGATGGCCAGCCAGTATGACAGCGCACGGGAAGATATCCAGGACGTCCTGTCCGGCGCGCTCGCGAAGACGGCCAGGATCGAGCGGGTCGTCACACCGGAGAGCGTCACCGATATGTTTCAAGCCTCGAAGGAGGCGTTTGACTCGCTGGTGTTTTATTTCTCGCGGCTCGAGATGACGGGGCAATCCGACAAGGAAGCTGCCATCAAGCTGGGGAAGGCGTTGAACGTCGATTCGTTTTTGGTCGTGCGGGTCAACTCATGGGAATACGTCAGAAAGGAAGGAGACAACGTCGGGCGCGTCGGCCTGAGCTTGCGTCTCGTCGATGCCACGACCGGGACGACCGTCTGGAAAGCGCGCCACGAAAAATCGAGCAGCTATATGTTTTACCGCCCGAACCTCAAAGATGTGGCCAACGATCTGGCCAAAGAGATGATCGCCTACATGCCTCCGCAATACCAGCAGCGCACATCGCTATCCCAGGGACTTGCAAAGAAATAGCGGTTTCGGCTTAGTGAGCCGTACGCGTCATCGCGCTCTTCAAGCTGTGGACGAACCCCGACACACGCGCGACCATACCCTGCTGCTGCTCACCGGCCGCGATCTGCTTGACGATCGCGCTTCCGACGATCACGCCATCCGCAACGGCCGATACGCCGGCCGCGTCTTCAGGCGTCGTGACGCCGAACCCCACCGCGATCGGCGTGCGTGAAACCTTCCGGATTTGCTCCACGTTCTGGCCAATCTCCGCGACTCTGCCCAGCTTCGCTCCCGTAATCCCGGTCAACGAGACGTAATAGACGAAGCCGTGCGATTGGCGAGCCACGAACGCCCGCCGTTCGGCCGTGCTGGTGGGAGCCAGCAGGAAGATCAACTGAAGTCCCGAGGCCGCCGCTGGGGCTTTCAGCGGCCCGGCTTCGTCGGGCGGCATGTCGGGAACGATGAGTCCGTCGACGCCCGCTGCGACCGCGTCACGGCAGAACCGGTCCGGCCCAAAGGCGTGAATGCTGTTGTAGTAGGCCATGAGCACGAGAGGAATGTCGGACTGCGCTCGTACGCGCCCGACCATCGACAGAATGCCGCGCAGCGTCGTGCCGCTTCGAAGCGCGCGTTCGGCGGCCTGCTGAATGACGGGGCCATCCGCTATCGGATCCGAAAACGGCACGCCCAACTCGATGACATCGGCGCCGGCCTTTTCCAATTCCAGAACCAACTGCTCGGTTTCCGAGAGGCTGGGATCGCCGGCCATCAGGTATGCGATCAGCGCTTTCTCGCCTTTGATTTTAAGCCGCTCAAATGTTTTGTCGAGCCGGCTTGGATCTGCTGATGCGCGATAAGCGGCGGCTACCGGAGGGTTGTTGCCGCCGGATGAGGCCCTGAGAGATTTCTTTGATGGGCCTTTTCTTTGCTGTTGCTCCCGCATTACCCTTCACCCGTCACGTGATCAGTCATCACCGACTACTTACAACGTCAGTCCCCTCATGCGGGCCACCTGCTGCACGTCTTTGTCGCCGCGCCCCGACAGATTCACCAACAGGACCTGCTGCCGCTTCATCGTCGGGGCGAGTTTGACCGCATGGGCGATCGCGTGAGCGCTTTCGAGCGCCGGCACGATGCCTTCCTCCCTGGCAAGGAGATCAAAGGCCGCCAGCGCTTCTTCATCGGTCACCGACGTATAGCTCGTTCTGCCGATCTCGCGCAGATAGCTGTGCTCGGGCCCGACGGCCGCATAATCCAGACCGGCGGAGACCGAGTGAGTCAAATTGATCTGCCCGTCTTCATTCTGGAGCAGATACGTCATGGTCCCTTGCAACACTCCAGCCGAGCCGCCCGAAAATCGGGCCGCATGCTTTCCGCTGGCGACCCCAAGCCCTCCGGCCTCGACGCCGATCATCTTGACCTTGCGATCGTTCAGAAAGGCGTGAAACAGTCCAATGGCATTGCTGCCGCCTCCCACGCAGGCGACCAAGCAGTCCGGTAGGCGTCCCTCCGCCGCGACGATTTGTTTTCGCGCTTCCTTGCCGATGATTGATTGGAAATCGCGGATCATCATCGGATACGGGTGGGCGCCGAGCACCGAGCCCAGAATGTAATGAGTGGTGGCAATGTTCGTCGTCCAGTCGCGCATCGCCTCACTGATCGCGTCCTTCAGAGTCCGGCTGCCCGCGTCCACAGCCGTTACGGTCGAGCCGAGAAGGCGCATGCGGAAGACGTTGAGCGCCTGACGCTGCATGTCTTCCGTGCCCATGTAGATTTCACACTCCAGCCCGAACATCGCGGCGACGGTGGCGGTCGCTACCCCGTGCTGGCCCGCTCCCGTTTCGGCGATGATGCGCGGCTTTCCCATGCGCCTCGCCAGGAGGCCCTGCCCGATCGCATTGTTGATCTTGTGCGCGCCCGTGTGGCACAAGTCTTCACGTTTCAAATAGATCTTCGCCCCGTGAAGACAGTTCGTGAGCCGCTTCGCAAAGTAGAGCGGGGTCGGGCGTCCGACATAGCGGGTGAGATAGTAGGTCAGTTCAGCCTGAAATCGACGGTCTTTTTTGGCGTGAGCGTATTCCCGCTCCAATTCCAATAAAGCGGGCATCAAGGTTTCCGGGACATACCGGCCCCCGTAGGGCCCGAAGCGGCCCCGCTGGTCGGGCATAGCGGCGGTGAATGTTCGGTTCGTCATGGTCGGGCAGTATAAACAGGCTCACGAAGAAGAGACAACCCTCACGGCATGGAGAAACGCGCTGATTTTGGCAGGGTCTTTTTTGCCGAGACTCGATTCCACTCCGCTGCTGACGTCGACTCCATAGGGCTGCACCGTTCGGATGGCCTCTCCCACATTGTCGGGCGTCAGTCCTCCGGCGAGTAGAATGCGCGCGGTTTTGGCGACATCTGCCGCGAGAATCCAATCGGTGGTCTGACCGGTCCCTCCATAGCTCTCCTGGGAATACGCGTCGAGGACGAATCCCCGGACGCCGCCCCTGCCCTGGTACTCGGCCAGCGCAAGGAGACTGCTTCGGTCTTTGAGCCGGAGCGCTTTCACCGTCGGCCTCGACAGCTCACGGCAATAGGAAGGGTTCTCGTCTCCGTGAAGCTGCGCCAGGGCCAGGCCGCAGGTCATCATAATGGACCGAACCGTGTCCAGGTCGTGATTCACGAACACGCCCACCGGTATCACCAATGGCGGCAGTTCGGCGACGATGGAGGCGGCGACGGCCGGCAGGATATAGCGGGGACTTTTCTCGTAGAAGACAAAGCCCAACGCATCCGCCCCCGCGTCGACGGCGGCACGCGCATCGTCGGCATTCGTAATGCCGCATATCTTTACTTTGATGGAGCCGGGCATTGCGCTAGGCCTGCCTGCGGGGGGCAACACCGCAGAGTTCGCGAATCTTCGCCTGCGGATCCTCTGCCTTGATGAGCGCTTCCCCGATGAGCATCGCGTGAATCCCAAGCTCGACGAGTTGCGCGACGTGCGTGCGTGTATGAATGCCGCTCTCGCTGACGATGAGCTTGCCGGACGGAATGCGAGGAGCCAGTCGCTTGGTCACCGTGAGATCGGTGGTAAACGTCGTGAGGTCACGATTGTTGATGCCGATCATCCGGGCGTCCGGGATCCATTCGAGCACGGTGTCGAGCTCGCGCTCATGATGGGTTTCGATCAAAACGTCCAGCGCCAGCTCCCGGGCCATTGCGTGAAAATCCACCAACTGCCGGCGTTCGAGTGCGGCCACGATCAGCAGCACGGCGTCGGCGCCGTAGGCGCGCGCTTCATAAAATTGCAGCTCCTCGACCATGAATTCCTTGTTAAGGACCGGGAGAGGGACGGCGTGTTTGATATCGCGCAGGTTGTCCAAACTGCCTTGAAAGAAATCCCTGTCGGTCAGTACCGAAACGGCCGATGCTCCCGCATCGTAATAGACTTTGGCCATTTCGACAGCATTGAATCGCTCGCGGAATTCCGGCCGGAGGAGGCCGAGACTCGGTGAAGCTTTTTTGACCTCGGCGATCAGTGCCGGGCTCGTGGACGTTCTGGTCGCATCCAGTGCCACGCCGAACCCCAGCGGCCCGGAATTGTCCCTGATTCGGGTCTTGAGTTCGGCGACATAGCCCCGGCTTTGCTTGTGCCGCAGCTCAGCTTTCTTGTGTTCGACGATTCTTGACAGGATCATAGGGGCGCGGCCTTGCTGGTGAACTCGACGAGGCGCGCCAGTTTTTCGGCAGCGGCTCCGGAGTCGATGATGTGACCGGCGAGTTGAAAGCCTTCCTGAAGCGTCTTGGCCTTCCGGCCAGCGACCAGAGCCGGCGCCGCATTCAGGCAGACGATGTCGCGCCTAGGTCCTTTCCGTCCTTGGAGAATTTCCCTCGTGATCCTGGCATTGTCGGCCGGCGGTCCTCCGGCAAGGTCTTTTGTAGAGACCTTTGCCAGGCCGAACTCGTGCGGCGTCAGAACGTAATTTGACAGCACCCCGCCCTTGGCTTCCGAGACAATCGTCCGATCGGTGAGCGTAATTTCGTCGAGGCCGTCCATACCGTGAACGACAAAGCAATGCTGGGACCCGAGATGCATGAGGACTTTACCCAAGAGTTCCGTGAGGCGCGGCTCGTATACGCCTAGGACCTGTACGGTCGCCCCTGCGGGATTCGTCAGCGGCCCCAAGACGTTGAGCATCGTGCGGATGCCCATCTCGTGGCGGGGGCCGGCACAGTGCTTCATAGCCCCATGATAGAGGGGTGCGAACAAAAATCCGATGCCCACGTCGTTGATGCAGTCTGAGACGCGGTCTGGCGAGAGGTTGATGTTCACACCTAACTCCGAGAGCACGTCGGCGCTGCCGGACTTCGACGAGACCGACCGGTTCCCGTGTTTGGCGACCGTCAATCCGGCGCCGGCGACGACGAACGCAGTCGTCGTGGAGATATTGAAGGTATGCCGGCCGTCGCCGCCGGTACCGCAGGTGTCGACGATCAATGACGCGCCGACGGCGATTCGGACGGCATGATCACGCATCGCACGCACCGAGCCTGCCAGTTCCTCAACGGTCTCGCCCTTCAGCCGAAGTCCCATCAGGTAGGCGGCGATCTGGGCCGGCGTTGCGGCGCCTTCCATGATCTCCCGCATGACTTCCTCCGCCTCCTTCTCGGTCAACGGGAGACGGTCGGCTAATTTGGCGATGGCATCCCTGATCGTAGCCATGAGGGAGCTACAGCTTGAGGAAGTTGCGCAGGAGATCTTTTCCCGCCGACGTCAGAATCGATTCGGGGTGGAATTGCACTCCTTCCACGCTCAGCGATCGGTGGCGCATGCCCATGATTTCACCTTCCGCCGTCTCAGCCGAAATCTCGAAACAGGACGGAAGAGTCGCTCGATCAACGATCAGTGAATGGTAGCGGGTCGCGTCGAATGGATTCGGCAGATCGCGAAAAATCGTCCGTCCATCGTGCCTGATGGGCGAGGTTTTCCCGTGCATCAAGCGCTCGGCACGAACGACCTGGCCGCCGAACGCCACGGCGAGTGACTGATGGCCGAGACAGACGCCGAGCAATGGGACGCGCCCGGCGAAATGCTTGATGACCTCGACGGAAACGCCGGCCTCGTTTGGCGTGCACGGTCCGGGCGAGACGACGATGCGGTGAGGCTTCAAGGCCTCGATCTCCTCGAGAGAAATCTTATCGTTCCGGTGCACGCGGACGTCTTCGCCAAGCTCTCCAAAGTACTGGACGAGATTGTAGGTGAACGAATCGTAGTTATCGATCATCAAGAGCATGACGTCACCGGCAAGCAGTCACCAGTCATGAGAATTATTCCAACCCCTGCTCCGCCAACTCGATCGCCTTCATCATCGCGCGGGCCTTATTGCAGGTTTCTTCGTATTCATGTTCTGGATTCGAATCGGCCACGATGCCGGCGCCGGCTTGGATGAACGCCTGATGCTTCTTGATCACCACCGTGCGGATATTGATGCACATATCCATGTTGCCGGAGAAGCTGAAATAACCGACGGCACCCGCGTACGGTCCGCGGCGGGTCGGCTCCAATTCATCGATAATTTCCATGGCACGGATTTTAGGGGCGCCAGAGACAGTTCCCGCGGGAAAGCAGGCGCGCAAGACGTCATAGCAGGATTTGCTTGGGTCGAGGCGGCCGCTCACGTTCGAGACGATGTGCATCACGTGCGAGTAGCGCTCGACGTGCATCAAAGAATCGACGGACACCGAACCGGCGCACGCGATGCGCCCGACGTCGTTGCGGCCGAGATCGACGAGCATCACGTGCTCGGCGCGCTCTTTCTCGTCCGCCAAGAGGCGGCGTTCCAATTGCGCGTCCTCTTCGGCGCTCCGGCCGCGACGCCGGGTGCCCGCGATCGGCCGGACTGTGATCACGCCGTCCTCGCAGCGGACCAGTGTTTCAGGCGATGACCCCACAAGCTCGACGCCTGCCACGCGTAAATAATACATATAGGGAGACGGGTTGACCACGCGAAGCGCCCGGTACAACTGCGAGGGGGGCGCCTGCACGTTGGTCTCCCATCGCTGAGATAGCACGGTCTGGACGACGTCGCCGGCCCGAATGTACTCCTTCGTCCGCACGACCATCTTTTCGAAGTCGGCCTGGCTCATGTTCGAGGTAAAGGTAATCGGCCGGCGCCTTCGATGAGGCCGTATTCTACGAAGCGGTCGTTTCAGGCGTGCGATCATCCGTTCGATCCGCTCGGTGGCGGCGCGATAGGCCCGCTTGACGTCGCGATCGCGGGTGGAGGTGACGTGAGCGTTCGCGACCACTTTGATTTTCTGAGAGACGTTGTCGAAGATGACCAAGGTATCGGTCAGGAGGAAGGCAAAGTCGGGCAGGTTGATGTGCTCTTTCTGACGACCAGGCAACTCTTCGAACGTCCTCACCATGTCGTAGCTCAAGTATCCGACGGCTCCACCTACAAAGCGTGGAAGGTCGGGAACGACGACAGGCCGGTAGGCGGCCATGATTTCCTGGAGTCGTTCGAGTGGATTCCCGCGGCTGGCAATGCGTCTTTTTTTCTTGCCCCGCAATTGAACGAGGTCACCCCGATCTTCATAAATCACGACCGGAGAGCCGCTGCCAAGGAAGGAGTACCGCGCCCATTTTTCCCCTCCTTCGATGCTTTCGAGCAGATACGCGGTCGGACCATGATCGATTTTCGCGAAGGCCGAGACCGGCGTATCATGGTCGGCAAGAATTTCACGGTACAGGGGAATGAGGTTTCCCTCTCGGGAATACCGGCGAAATTCATCGAGGCTTAGAGAATAGGTTGGCGTAAACAGCGCGGCACGGCGCGCTTGAATGGGCGGGTGAGAATGTGAGGTCACGAGTCCCCTACGGCTCCTGGCTGACGATTAATTTTTGTCCGACTTCGATGATATCATCGGGAAGCTTGTTCCATTTGCGCAAGGTGTCGACTTTTACGCCGTAACGCCGGCTGATCCGATATAGGGTTTCTCCCGGCTTCACCACATGGACGTTCGATCCCGGCTTGGCTTCCATTTGAAGGTCAGCGGCGGGAGCGGGTGCTTCAGGCTGTGAAGTTGGCGGCGCACCCAACAGATCGCTCATGTTCGGCATGGAATCTGCCGGGGGAGCCGCTTTGGGAACAGGAGGCGCCGCGCGTTTCATGTCTGCCTTGGCTTTGCGTTCCAGGAGCGACGCTTCTTTGATCGCCTCGGTTTCCTCCTGGGCGCGCGCCAGCTGTTCGCGCACGGCCTGCACCTGTGCGGTGAGCTCCCGATTGCGCGTTTCATATTCGGACAACTCGCGCTTGGTGCGTTTGACCTCATTGTCGAGTTCGCCGGTGCGCTTTTCTTCCTGGGCGAGGAGCCGCTGGAAATTGAGGCTCCGGGCCTTTTCAGCCTCATATTTTTCCGAGAGCACACAACCGCCCAACACCAATCCGCCGCAGATCACTATGAGCATCCTTGACGCGGACCTCAGGAGAGCCGTTCCTCGAGGCGCTTCCCTGTTCATGTATTCCTCCTCATGACACTCGATGCGTAGCCCGTGGGTTCCCGATCACACGACGCGGTGCCCACAATGTCGCAATAGGATTGGATAGAATAATGTCCAAACACGCGAAAGTCAAAGAGAATGGCGGCCCGATGCCGTTTGACCGTTCGCCGTCCGCTATGATAACACCTGGTTCGTGATGATCGTTTTTCCCCCGCTCAACGTCCCGGATTCGATCTTTTCTTCCGTTCGATGACGACCTCAGACATCCAGGCTCGCGTCATCGCATTGCGGGAAGAGATTCGGCGGCACGACTACCGTTACTACGTCAAAGCGAAACCGGAAATTTCGGATTCGGCGTATGACCGCCTGTTTCGCGAGTTGTCGGACTTGGAAAAGGCGTATCCTGAGCTGATCTCAGCCGACTCACCCACCCAGCGCGTCGGCGCGCCCCCGCTCGACTCCCTGAAAAAAGTCCGCCATGAGCAGCCGATGCTGAGCCTCGATTCACTCGTCGAGCGAGATGATGTGCTGGCCTTCGATCTCCGGATGAAGCGTGAATTGGGCGTAAGCGCCGTTGACTATACGGCGGAGCCCAAGTTCGACGGGCTTTCAGTGGAGTTACTGTACGAGGGCGGCAGGTTTGCGCGAGGTGCGACCAGAGGGGACGGGACCACAGGAGAAGACGTCACCATCAATTTGCGAACCATACGCGCCCTGCCTCTCCAGTTGATGCACGGCAGCGGCTATCCTGGCCGCCTCGTCGTCCGGGGGGAAGTATATATGCGGCTCGACGATTTCCAAGCGTTGAACCGTGTGATGACCGAGCGCGGAGAGGAAGGCTTCGCGAACCCGAGAAATGCAGCCTCGGGTGCACTGCGTCAGCTGGACTCGGCGATGACGGCTTCCCGGCCCCTCGCGTTGACCTGCTATGAAATCATGGCCCTGTCGGGGAAAGAACTGGGCACTCATTGGGAAGAACTCGACGCCCTCTCGCGATGGGGCTTTCCTGTGCCCTTGCACCGGCGTCTTTGCGCATCGATCGAAGAAGCGGCCGAATATCATCGCGACACAGAGACGCTCCGCGACAGCCTCCCCTACGAGATCGACGGAGTCGTCATTAAAGTCAACCGCCGTGACTGGCAGGACCGGCTCGGATACAAATCGAGGAGTCCCCGATACGCCGTCGCGTACAAATTTACCCCCCGCAAGGAGATTACGAAAGTCCAGGAAATCGCCGTATCCGTGGGCCGCACGGGCACGATGACTCCGCTGGCGCTTCTGATTCCGGTGGAACTCGGCGGCGTGACGATCAGCCGCGCGACGCTCCATAACGCCGATGAAGTCGCACGAAAGGACATCCGTGCCGGTGATACAGTCAAAGTTGAACGGGCGGGCGACGTGATTCCAGCGATCGCCGGTCGAGTGCCGGTACCTGGCGAGGTCCGCGGCGAGCCCTTCCGAATGCCCAGCCACTGCCCGGTATGCGGGTCACATGTTGCGAGGGAGGGCGCCTACTACTATTGCACCGGCCACTCGGTCTGTCCAGCGCAGCTCAAAGGCGCCATCGAGCACTTCGCATCGAAAAACGCGCTCAACATCGCGGGCCTCGGGAAGAAAACCGTGGCGCAACTGGTCGATGCAGGGCTGGTTCGGTCGCTCGCCGACCTCTATCGGCTGACGAAGCCGCAGCTGCTCGCCATCGAGGGGTTTGCCGACCGGTCGGCCGGCCTGCTGCTCGCGGCGATCGAGCGCAGCAAAACTGTTTCCCTCGACCGGTTGTTGATGGGACTTGGCATCCGGCAGGTCGGACAGCACATCGCAAAGGTCCTGGCCAAAGAATTCGGTTCACTTGCTCGAATGATGGAGGCCGATCAAGGCCGATTCCGTCAGGTGGCCGCCGTCGGGCCGGAAATTGCCGCAAGCCTTGTGTCATATTTCTCGGAAGAGCGTAACCGGCGCGTGATTCAAGAATTGATGGACAGTGGCTTTACGATTGAGGCGCCGCCGGCCTCCACAGTCACGTCGCTCGCCGGGAAGGTATTCGTGTTTACGGGAGCGCTCAAGGATTTGACCAGGGAACAGGCCGCGCAACTGGTGGAAGCGCAGGGCGGGCGAATCGCCTCCAGCGTCAGCAAGAAGACCTCGTATGTGGTCGCCGGCGAAGACGCCGGATCCAAGTTGGAACAGGCGACGAACCTCGGTATCACCGTCTTGACGGAGAACGAGTTTCGGGCGCTGATGGAGGCGGATAATGAGATGAGTTCGGGGGCTAACTGACCAGATTCAGGTTAGGCGCTTCCACCGCCACATGGGCCTTTTCCTCTCGGAAGATCTGCACGCTCCGGATCGACCGGGGTTCGGCTTCGTGAATGAGAATCCGGCAGTTTCCGATCCGCAATTCCTCGCCGACTTTGGGAATCCGGCCGAGCTCCTGCTGAATCAGGCCGCTGATCGTGACCGCCTCGTCGCCGAGATCCACTTTGAGAAAGTCGTTTACTTTGCGAACTTCCGTTCGGCCATGGACGAGAATATGGTTTTTGCCGAGACGTTTGATCAACTCCTCGGTGATATCCGTTTCGTCCATGATCTCGCCGACGACTTCTTCGAGCAGGTCTTCGAGGGTCACAATACCCATGACACCGCCGAATTCGTTCACGACCACCGCCATGTGCCGTTTTTCCTGCTGAAATTGCTTCATGAGGTCATCGGCAGTTTTGCCTGCCGGCACGAAAATCGGCGGATACGCGATTTCCTTCAATTTGGCGTCCGTCTGGTTCTTTGCCAATTCCGTAAGGGCCCGGCTCTTGTAGAGAATGCCGGTAATGTTGTCGAGCGTGCCGTCGTAGACGGGAATGCGCGAGTACTTGGAGTTGTACAACAGTTCTTGCGCTTCCCTGAGCCGTAGGTTGCCGTCTAACGAGAATACATACAGCCGCGGCGTCATGGCGTCCTCAGCGGTGATGTCCTTCAACTGAAATACGTTTTTGATCATCTTCACTTTTTCCACTTCGATGGCGCCGGTCTTCCCGCCTTCTTCCAGCATGATTTTGAGCTCTTCCTCGGTCACCAGCGGCAAGGTCAAGCCCTTTCCACCGGTCACTTTATGGATGAAGGGCACCATGACCGCCAGTATCGGTTTGAGCAGGAGTTGGACTCCGTAGACCGGATAGGCCATGTTCAAGGTGACCGGCACGGCGAATTTCGCTGCCAATGTCTTCGGAACGACGTCGACAGAGACGAGGAGCACGAAGGTCAGCAATCCGACGACGACGGCGATCGTATCGTCGAAGAAGGTCCTGTTCGCGCCATAGGTGTTCAAGGTCAGGAAGGTCGCATACATGGGAATCGCGGTGCCGACCAGGCGGTCTCCCACGAGAATGGTAGCCAACAGTTTTTGGGGATCACTGCGTAAATGCAGCGCCATCTTGGCGCGGTGATTTTGATTTTGAGCCAATGCCCGTAGCTTGGTCTCATTGACGGCGAAGAACCCGATCTCTGCGGTCGAAATCACGGCAGAAAGAACAATAAGGCCCAGCAGAATCGCAATATCCATAGAGGTTCCGGTTTAGGGACGGGACACACGCTCCGTTGTCCGCCTGCTCGACATTAGAGCGGTTCTGCCGGCGATCGGACAGGAGAGGCACATGGGAGAAAAGCCATGCTCGACGAGGGGGGTGCTATTGGGAGGTGTGGTTTTCATGACGTGTACATCTATCATAGGGCTGAGAGTGGGGCAAGCACTTCAGCAAAACTCGCCATAAAATCATTGGCTTACATTTCCAACATTAGCTATCGTCCCGAAAAACAAAGGACTCGACGTCTAAATCCGCTTCCAGTCTCGTGGCGGCCGACTGCGCTTGGGTTTCCGTGTTGAACTCGCCTATCTGAACGCGGTATCGCTTTCCGACGGGCAGCTCCACCGCCTGTATCCGTCCTCCGGGGTAGATCCTTTGGGCCCGTTGGAGCAGGGTCGCTGCATTCTGATGCTCAGCGAAGGAGCCGATCTGGACCCTGAGAGACCCCATATCTGCTGTTCTGCCTTGAAAGCCGATCACCCGAAGCTCGATTTGATCAGTGCCCTGGCCCACCATACCCAGCGTCCTGGCGCCGGCATAAGACAGATCGAGAACACGTCCTTTGGCAAACGGTCCCCGGTCGTTAATGCGTATGGTGACCTCCTTTCCAGTCGTCGCTGACCGGACGATGGCGATGGATCCCAAGGGGAGCGTCCGGTGAGCGGCTGTCAGCTTGTGCATGTCGTATCGCTCGCCGTTCGCCGTCTTGTTGCCGTGGAATCCCGGGCCATACCACGAGGCCATACCGCGCTCGACGTAGCCGATGGGGTAACCCGGAAAGTAGACGGGTTTGGGCGCGGGACTGCTGCAGCCGAGAGCGAGGGTGAGCACCAAAACGAAGGCGAGGAACGAAGCCCGGAATCCAATACGACCGCCGGGCGTACTCATTTCGTCAAAGCTATCGGATCGCACATGTGCCGAGCAGCGCTCAACCGGCAGCGAGCGCGGTGACGACCTCGCTCACCGTTAGAACTCGTCGAGCGATTGGTTCCGAAGGATGGAAAGCGCCTTGTCGGTATTCGAAACGGTCAGCACGACGATGGCGCGTTTGCCTTCTCTCGAAGGCGTGCAGTAGCCGCACTTGATGTTGATGCGTGCCTGCGTCAAGAGGTCGGCCACTTCGTTCAGTGCCCCGGGTTTGTTTTCCAGGCTCAGAATCAGCGCCGTTTCTTCGGTAAATTTGATTTTGGCGGTCCGCAAGGCTGTGCGAGCGCCGTCGAGATCGGCAACGAGGAGCCTTAGTTTGCCGGTGCCGGTGACTTCGGGAGCCGAAAAGGCTTTGATATTGACACCTGCTTCTCCTAAGACGGAAGCGACTTGCGCCATCACGCCCGGACGGCTTTGGCTGCTGATGACTAGTTGTGTCGTGGTTGGCATGCGTACGTCCTCTGTCAGCGCCTGTATCTCCTATCACTTCCGCCGATGAACCGCAACTACGGATGGGCTTATGGGCATCACTAGACCCTTACAGAATATGACACACGCCATTGATAAACATGAATTCATAGATCCAGCTGACCGTAACCGATTCGTCTTTGCTCAGTTGGAGGGCCAGCTCTTTGAGGCCCTGAGGCACGACCAGATAGAAAGGAATGCCGCGGGTCGTTGTCCTTCTCCACTTGTCGACCACCCGCGCATCCATCAAGGATTCCTCGGTTTCGACTTCCGCCATCCATTCCATCGTATTGCCGCCCGAGCACACGTACCACCCCACGATGTCGCAATGCTGGTCCGGCTCCAGCCAAGGGTTCTGTTCCAAACCAGGTCGCACGGTAACCTTGCAGACAAACGCCTTGGCCCAACGCTGGGCCACCACAGTCACGACCTGGTCATGGACGGTGTCGATGCCCTGTTCGCGAAGACTCACGCTCATGGCGTCACCTCTCTATGAACATCCGCTCGTGGCGCCGCAGCCCATGCATTTCAGGCACGTGCCGTTCCTGACGAGCTTAAACTCGTTGCAGCTCTGGCAAGGATCTCCCTCATAGCCTTGGAGGCGCGCGTACTTGACGGCTTCGGCCGTATAGGTCAACGTTTCGCGCTTCAGTTCGACTTTGTGGGTCACGCTGCCGTTCCCGTTTCCATGACCGTTGCCTCCATGTCTCGGCTGCATGCCCCTCCTGGACGGAAACAGTTCCGTACTGATCGACGATGAGGCGAGCGTCTGAGGGTCCGCTTCCTCTTCCGAGCATTCGGGGTCCGGTTCGTCCTTTTTGACGGAGTCCATCCGCAAGTCCTCTTCCTTCACCTGCGCCAAATCGTATCGATCCAGGTAGGTGACGGCCAACTCACGGAAGATGTAGTCGATGATCGATGTGGACATCTTGATGCGGTCGTTCAATTTGACCGGCCCATTCGGCTCAAAGCGTGTAAAGACAAACGCCTCGACGAACTCCTCCAACGGCACGCCGTGCTGAAGACCCAGGGAAATAGCAATTGCAAAACAGTTCATCAAGCTTCGGAAGGCGGCCCCTTCCTTATGCATGTCCAAAAAGATTTCGCCGACCGTTCCGTCTTCGTATTCACCGGTTCTGAGATAGAGCTTATGCCCGCCGATCACCGCCTTTTGCGTGTAGCCATTGCGCCGTGCCGGCAGCGGACGCCGCTTGGCCAAGTACCGCACGAGCACGCGCTCGGTGATCTTTTCGGCGACGTTCAAGACTTCGGTGGACGCCTCGACGGGTTTCCCGCTGTCCGTTGAGGCCGACAGCGGCTGACTGAGTTTTGACCCGTCGCGATACAGCGCGACGGCCTTCACCATGCTCTTCCAGGCGAGGAGATAGGCGGATTTCACATCCTCGAGAGTCGCGTCTGCCGGCATGTTGATCGTTTTACTGATGGCGCCGCTAATGAACGGCTGCGCAGCCGCCATCATTCGGATATGGGCGTCCACGGCGATAAACCGTTGCCCGATCCGGCCGCAGCGATTCGCGCAGTCGAACACCGGCAGATGCTCCGCTTTGAGATGCGGGGCGCCTTCGACCGTCATGGTGCCGCAGCAGTAGTCGTTGGCGGCGGCAATCTCTTCTTGCGTGAAGCCGAGCGCCTTGAGCATGTTGAAATTGGCCTCGGTCAACTGTACGTCTGTGAGCCCGAGTTTGGCGCGGCAGAAGTCTTCCCCGAGCACATATTTATTGAACGCAAATTGAATCTCGAACGCCTGGGACAGTCCGCTTTCCATTCGGGCGAGCCCGGCATCGTCGAAGCCCTTCTGCTTCAGCGTCTCGTGATTGATGAAGGGCGCGCTCTGCAACGTTTGGCGTCCCACGCAATAGTTGACGATGTCTTGGACCTGCGAAGGCGAATATCCCAAGGTCTCCAGCGCAGGCGGCAGACTTTGGTTGATGATCTTAAAGTAGCCGCCGCCGGCCAGTTTCTTGAACTTCACCAAGGCGAAGTCCGGTTCGATGCCGGTCGTATCGCAATCCATGACCAGACCGATGGTGCCGGTCGGCGCGATCACGGTAACCTGAGCGTTTCGGTACCCGTACGCGGTTCCCAACTCCAACGCCCGGTCCCATGCCCGCCGGGCGGCGATCAAAAGGTCGGGCGGACAATGTTCCGGTTGAATGCCGGCCGGAGCGATGGTCAGTCCCTCGAATTCTTCCTTCGGCGCACTGTAGGCGGCGCGCCGGTGATTGCGGATGACGCGCAACATGGCGTCACGGTTCTTGGCATATCCTGGGAAGGGCCAGAGCTCAGCCGCCATTTCCGCCGACGCGCTATAGGCTTCGCCCGTCATGATAGCGGTCAACGCTCCGCAAATGGCGAGAGCCTTCTCGGAATCGTAGGGAATGCCCTGCCGCATCAACACAGTGCCGAGATTGGCGTAGCCTAACCCCAAGGTGCGGAACTGGTAGCTCTTCTCGGCAATCGACCGGCTGGGAAACGACGCCATGAGCACGCTGATCTCGAGAACGACCGTCCATATGCGCACCGCGTGGCGGAAGTGCTCCAGTTCGAATTCGCCCTCCGGCGTGAAAAACTGCGCCAGATTCAGCGACGCGAGATTGCACGCGGTGTCGTCCAGAAACATGTATTCTGAGCAAGGATTTGAGGCATTGATGCGCCCGTCCTCCGGACAGGTATGCCACTCGTTGATCGTGGTGTCGTACTGCGTGCCCGGATCGGCGCAAATCCACGCAGCCCAGGCAATGCGGTCCCAAAGATCCCGCGCCTTGACGGTTTTGGAAACCTTCCCATCGATCCGCCGCTTGAGCTGCCAATCGCCGTCGGCTTCCAATGCGGCGAAAAATTCGTTCGGAATGCGGACGCTGTTGTTGGAATTTTGCCCTGAGACGGTCTGATAGGCCTTGCCATCCCAGTTGGTATCGTATTCGTGAAACAGAAAATGCGTGAAGCCCTGCTGCGCGTACGAGAACATCCGTTGAATGTAGGGTTCGGGAACGTTGTCCCGCCGGGCCGCCGCCAGCGCTTCGCGCAGGATTGAGTTGTGCTTCGAATCGATCGATACGTGCGGCGTGCCAGCGGCGTCGACGATATGGCAGGCTTTGAGGACGGCGTTGAGCCGCTGAGCGCAAATCTTGGAGCCCGTCACCATCGCCGCGACCTTTTGCTCTTCGATCACCTTCCAATCGATGAATTCCTCGATATCCGGATGGTCCAGGTCGAGACACACCATCTTGGCGGCCCGCCTGGTGGTGCCCCCCGACTTGATGGCGCCCGCCGCCCGGTCTCCAATCCGGAGAAAAGACATGAGCCCCGATGACCGTCCCCCGCCTGACAAAGCTTCCCCGTCGCCGCGCAGTTTGGAAAAATTGGTTCCCGTTCCCGAGCCGTACTTGAAGAGCCGCGCTTCGCGCACCCACAGATCCATGATGCCGTTCTCGTTCACCAGGTCGTCTTCGATCGATTGAATGAAGCACGCGTGGGGTTGCGGATGCTCGAAGGCATTCGTTGCCTTCACGACTTCACGTGTTTTCGGATCGACGTAGAAATGGCCCTGAGCCGGGCCGGAAAGCCCGTAGGCGTAATGCAGGCCGGTATTGAACCACTGCGGCGAATTCGGCGCGGCCATTTGGTGCGCGAGCATGTAGCACAATTCGTCATGAAACGCCGCGCTGTCCTCCATGGTCTTGAAATAGCCGTAGGCCTTGCCCCAATGAGTCCAGCAACCAGCCAGGCGCTCGAACACTTGCCTGGCGTCTCGCTCCCCTCCCACCGAGGGCTTCCCATCCGGGCCGATGAGAGGATTGCCTGCCTCATCTCGTTGCGAGACACCGGCTTTGCGAAAATACTTTTGAGCTAGAATGTCGATCGCAAGCTGCGACCACGATTCAGGGATGTCGATCCCGTCCAACTTGAAAACGGTCGATCCATCAGGATTGCGTATCTCCGATGAGCGTTTCACGAACTGTAACCCTTCGTAGGGACTCTGTCCGGAACGTGTAAATCGCCGTTCTATTCTCACGATGCCTCCTCCCCTGTTCGCGAACGCGAAGTGCAATTCCCTTGGACCCTACGGAAGTAGTAGGCCGAAAGGACCTTGCTGGTATAGTTTTGGACTCGACCGTGGCCGGAGAATCGCCTCTGAAATGTCTGCAGTGGTCACGGGGAAGACTACATATAGCTATCGCTAGGAATTGTCAATACTAAATATTGTGGCTAGTCTGTGGAAACAGAGGAAAGCCTGTGGATAGGAGCCAACCCTTACTCAAGGCCAACTCCATGCAAAAAGCGACAGCTTATCCACAGCTGTGGAGTACTAAAAAGTTCGAATTTTAGAACGTGAGACGGCCCAGACGGACGATGGCCTCGTCAATACCCTTAAGTGGAATAAATGAGCCGGCAATGCCGAGAACGGTAATGCGTGTGTCGAGCACGGACGTGTCATAGAGGCTCGCGATGCCCCAATTCCGCCGGATCGTATGCGGGCGAACGGCCGTCTCCATCAGTTCGTGGCTGTGCGAGCGGAAGATCGATTTGAGCATGGCCTGTTCGCGCGTCGAATGGCTTTGGTCGCTGCGGTCCATCGCCTTCGCCAGCTCGGCTTCGACGAACAATAAATAATCATCCATGGTCGGATTCAAGATAACGAGCGCGATGCTCAGGCCCAGCATGAGGACCACCATCGCGAGCTGAAGCACGTTCATGAATGCTTTCCTTTGACAATTGTCGGTGCCATCTTTAGCCTACGGCGAGTGTTCGGCTATGGCTTGGTCTCGCGTTGAACCTGTTGGAGGAGCTTGTCATGTTCGTATGGAGCAAGAAGCTCGTTGCGGTGCTCATGGGATTATTCGTGGTCATCTTGGGCGCATTTCTCATCCACGGCTCCCCTGACAGCGCCAGTGGCTTGAAAATCCACACGACGAGATGGATGGCGCTCAATTACATCGGATTGATGATCTGGGTCTTTATTTGGATGATCGACCAAACCCGCATGAGAGCCAAGAATGTCTGGATTTGGTTGGTGCCCTATGTGGTTGCGCCCTTGCCCACATTGCTCTTGTTCGTGCTGTTTCTCCAGCGGCGTCTCAAGCCGGCTTCATGAGCGGAGATTGCGAGGCACTGGCTTCCCCCGCCTCAGGCGTGAGCTGCCGGCGGTACTGCCAGACGAGCCAGCAGCCAGGCAGCGCAATAAGAAAGGACGCAAAGTAAAACCAGCCCCATCCGACTAGGCTCACGGCCTCAGCCGACGGGCGCCCGGAAAAGACCCGTCCCAGCGCTTCTAGAGAAGACAGCAAGGCGAATTGCGTTGCCGTATAGCGGTGATCGCACAGCGACATGACGAGCGCCACGAATGCCGCCGTGCCCATGCCGCCCGTGACATTTTCGATGATTACCGAGGCCGCCAACGCCTCGTAACTTTTCCCGAGCCACGCGAGGATCACGAACGCCAAATTGGACACCGCCTGCAAAATGCCGAAAAGCAGCAGTGAACGGGCCAATCCCGTTTTGGCCATCACGATGCCCCCGGCTAACGCCCCGATCAATGTGGCGGCGATACCGAGCCCTTTGACATATCCGACTTCCCCTGCGGAAAAGCCCAGGCCGCCGATGAAAAAGGCGGTTTGCAGCGACCCGGCGACGGCATCGCCCACCTTGTAGAGCACAATCAGACTGAGCAATCCATAAATTCCGGGCCGCGAGAAGAGCTCCCGCAGCGGCAAGCCAACGGCCTCTTTCAGGGTCTTGGGCGGAAAGCCTCCTGCTCGAGGCTCCGGACTAAAAAAAACGGTCACGACTCCCGCGCACATCAGCGCGGCCAATACCAAGTAAGTCCCGCGCCAGCCGATGTGGTCGGCGAGGACCAACGCCCCGGCGCTGGCCAGCAAGAGAGCCAAGCGATATCCATTGACCCAGACCGCCGCGCCGAATCCACGCTCGGCAGGCAGGAGAACGTCCGTACGATAAGCATCGAAGACAATATCCAGCGAAGCGGCCATGAACGCGACGGCGATTGCGGCGATTCCGAGCCACCGCGGTCCGCTCTCCGTGCCGACGAATGCCATCATTGCGAGCCCGGCGGCCACGGCGATCTCGGTCAGCAGCATCCAGCCACGCCGCCGTCCCAACCAGGGCAGCGTGATCCGATCTATCAACGGCGCCCACAAAAATTTTAGGCTGTATGGAAGACCGACCAGCGTAAAAATCCCGATTGTCTTCAGGTCGACTCCCGCCACCGTCAACCAGGCCTGGAGGGTTCCGGAGGTGAGCGCGAGAGGCAGCCCCGAGGCGAACCCCAACGGCAACATGAGGGCGATGCGCTTATTGCCGAGGATTTGTGCGAATGATGCAGCCATTGCGAGAGGATGACTTCAACGCTGCCTGTAGGATAGCACTGGACCGGTCACGATCTCAGGAGAATCGGCAAATTCGTTCGATGAGTCGGCGAACGTTGAGAGGAAGCCGCAGCCGGGGTGACGGCTCAGCAAGGCTGTCCGTTGAAGGTGCAGGGTTTGTAGCGGCTCAGGTCGAAATCCACATTTTCCTGATAGATGCGCTCGTTGCCGTTGACGCCGTCCTGTTCGGGATCGTTCCACATCATGTGATTCCACCAATAGAAGAGCGGGTGCATCTCGGTCTGATAGACGGGATTGCCGAAGTTGCTTCTGGCGTATTCCTGAACCATGCGCCCGGTGACATAGTCCACATGCCCATCCCCTTTGAGCGAGTACAGCATCAGGAACAAACGAGCTTCGTGATCGTATAACTCGTCGATGCGCGTGCTGAGATCGGGTTCGATAGGCAGCACGTCCTTCGCAGACGAATGGCTCACATGAAGCAGGGTGAGGGAAAGGATAGCGGATAGAATGAGGAGCCGAAGCGCCACAGGATCCTCACATGATCGATCTTCCGCCTATGCTAGCACGGCGGTGTTGACCCTTCAACCCGGGACGCGAAGCGCGCCGTACTTGCCCCTGCTCCGACCGGCTCTCTATAATGCCGGCTTCATGGCAAAGCGTGCGTCACTTCACAGCCTCGGCTGCCGTCTCAATCAAGCCGAAACGTCCGTCCTCGAATCCCAACTGCGGAGCCGTGGGTATACGGTCGTGGCCTGGGGAGAGCCTACGGACTTGCTCGTCGTGAACACCTGCTCAGTTACGGCGGAGGCCGAGCGCACGTGCAGATACGTGATTCGGAAAACGCTGAAACATTCTCCGGACGCCTACGTGGCCGTCACCGGCTGCTACGCTCAGACAGGAATGCATCAATTGCGCAGCATTCCCGGGATCGACCTGATCGTCGGCAATCAATTCAAGTCCGATCTTCCCTCCTTCTTACCGACTCCCGAGGCGCTTCGTAAACAGCGCACGCCTGAATTGGTGCATACGAGAACGATCGCCCGCGACGAGTTCGTCCTGCCCGAGTTCGGGGAGTCCGATGCCACGAGGGCCGCATTGAAAATTCAAGACGGATGCAATGTGATGTGCAGCTTCTGCCTCATTCCATTTGCCAGAGGACATGAGCGAAGCCGTCTCCTCGAGGACATCCTTGTCGAGGCGGAATGGCAGGGGGCGCGCGGCCGTCGAGAGCTCGTCCTTACCGGCGTCAACATCGGCCGGTTTTTCTCGAGAGGCGTTGACCTGTCCGGCCTGATCGATCGCTTGGAAGGCGTCAAAGGCATTAGACGCATCAGGTTGTCCTCCATCGAACCGACAACGGTGACCGAGTCACTGCTCGAGCGGATTGCTGCCGGAGGCAAATTGTGCCCCTACCTGCACGTTCCGCTTCAAAGTGGAAACGATGCAGTGCTCGGCGCCATGAATCGGCCGTATGATGTGGCGTCTTTCACGTCGCTCATCGAGCGGTCGCTCACGAAAGTTCCCCACCTGGCCTTAGGCACAGATCTCATGGTGGGTTTTCCAGGGGAATCCGAGCAGGCATTCCAGGACACGGTAGACCTCTGCAGCCGCCTGCCATTTTTCTATTTTCACGTGTTCACCTTTTCCAAGCGGCCGGGAACCGCTGCCGCCAAGATGCTGCACAACGTTGCGCCGCACGTCGCACGCCGGCGGGCGCAGACGCTGGGCGAGCTGTCTCGTCAAAAGCGCCTGGCGTTTGCGGAACGATGGATCGGAAGCTCCGTCGCGGTATTGTTTGAAGACGGAGAAACCGAGGGGCTGCGGCTGGGAACCACACCGCAGTTTCTCAAGGTCGGCGTCGTCTCGGAAGCCGCGTTGAGTGGTCAGATGCGCGTGGTGAGGATTAGCGGCGCTTCGGATCGCTGGGCGGTAGGCCGCCTGGTCTCACCGGGCATGGAAGGAATCCCGTCATGAATCCCGGCGCAGGTGCCTGCCGGCAGGTGCACATCGAAACATTCGGCTGTCAGATGAACGAATATGACTCCGAACTCGTGCGTGCCCTGCTCACGCGGGAAGGCTATATCGTGACCGAAGACCGGGAACGCGCCGATGTGATTCTCATGAACACCTGTGCGATCCGTGAAAACGCCCACACGAAGGTGTACACGCACCTCTCCGATCTCAAGGTACTCAAAAAAACCCGCCCACTGGTCGTCGGCGTGCTGGGCTGCATGGCGCAAAATCTAAAAGAGGAACTCACAAAGCAGGAACCGCTGGTCGACCTACTTGCGGGCCCCGACTCCTATCGTCAGTTGCCATTGCTGATCAGCCGCGCCATTGACGCCCAGGAGCAAGGCCAGCACGTGAAAGCCCTGGCCGTGGACTTGTCAGAATACGAAACGTACGACGACATTGTTCCTGCGCGGCTTCCGGGCGTCAACGCCTGGATTGCCGTCATGCGGGGCTGCGACAACTTTTGCAGTTTTTGCGTGGTTCCCTACACCCGCGGGAGAGAACGGTCGCGGGGTCCGCAGGGTATTCTCGACGAAGCCGCGCGTATCGCGGGCGAAGGCTTCAAGCAGGTCACACTGCTCGGGCAGAACGTCAACTCCTACCGGTCGGGCGACTGGGATTTTGCCCGTCTCTTGATTGCCGTCGCCGAGGTCCCGGGGATCGAACGCGTGAGATTCACATCGCCCCATCCGAAGGACTTTCCGCCTGCTTTGCTCGAAGCGGTGGCATGGCATCCCAAGATCTGCAAGCATATCCATTTGCCGGCGCAATCCGGAAACGATCGCATTCTCGGGATGATGAATCGCACGTACACCAGACGGGACTATTCGGCGCTCGTCGATCGAATCCACTCGATGAACCCGTCCATCGCATTGACGACTGATATCATTGCGGGATTCTGTTCGGAAACTGAAGACGAGTTCGACGATACCTACCGTTTGTTGGAGGAAGTCCGATACCATTCGGCGTTCATTTTCTTGTACTCGGAGCGAACGAATACCATTGCGGCGAGAAAATTTACCGACGACATTCCGCCAGAGGTCAAATCCCGGCGGGTCACCGCTCTCGTCGAGTTGCAGCGCCGGATTTCCATTGAACGGAACCGTGAATATCTCGGCCAGACCCTCCCCGTCCTCGTCGAAGGCGACGCAAAAAAATCCGACCTCCAGGCAATGGGAAAAAGCGACGCGAATATCACCGTCATCTGGAATAAGACCGATGGCCCGTGGTGCCCTGGCGACGTGGTCGCCTGTTCAATCTACGATGCGTCTGCGTCCACGCTGTATGCGAAGGCGATTGCTGGAACGGAAGATTCGAGGGCAAAAAGCGAACACTCCTGCACCAATATCGTTCAGTCGTAGCCTCATCCCTTCGGTACGTATTTTTGCTTTGGCCGTCGGCGCCGCTTCCGACGACTGGGCATATTGCCCGCGTATACGTAAGCCGTCCGGTAGCGCTTGCAGGCTTGTGCTGTTTTGAGCGCATAGGAAATCAATGGTTTATAGCGAAGACCCATAAACCATTCTTGAGAGAACTAGCTTCCTTTCTCGAATCGGCATCCGTCTTCCCATACACAATCTTTACATTCCGCTTGTAGCAACGTTGAAGGCATGGTCTTTGCTTGAAAAATGAACGACTTCCAAAACCCTGCACCCCGGACCCGAATGGAGCGACGACATGAAGTCTTCCCAACAGCCATCCGATAACCAATCGAATTCCACCACGAGTCTGGAGACGATTATTGCTTTAGGGCTCTTCGGTTGGCTGGCGCTCAGCATGACGCTGATGGGTCTCGGTATCTGGTAACCACCCCGCACGGCCGTCGCCGGCTTATGCTTTGCACTTTCGGCAAAGGAGATCAGTGATGTCGACATTTTCCTGCGGCAACAGGTTGACCAACACCGCCCTGCACACCGTCATCGCGTTGGCCCTGGTGATTGCCGGATGCAGCTCCACTTCAAAACTCGCGCAGAACTCAAAAGGGACCGTCTCTCTCGAGGAAATCATGGACTGGTCGTTTGATGCCAGCCATCCGGCCATCATAGACCAGACCACCATTTTGAAAATCGTCAAAGGGGTGTATACCGCGGACGATCAAAAGGGATCGAGAATGTCCGCCGCTGGCAGCAAGCCGATGAGAGTATTCAGCGATGAGGATGCGGAGTTTCTGGCTCCCCTGCTCGCACAAGGCTTATCAAAAGCGAAACCCGAACAGTTAGTCGTGTTTCGCGTATCCTCATCGGCAGGGTCAGGCTCTGAACCCACGGCGGGCAGCATCTACGTCCAAGAGGGCGCCATTCACTTCACGATTGCCAAGGGCGCCGGAACCACGGTTTTCGTCCCGGAATCGGCAGCTCGCGTCGAGCAGGCTGCACCCTATGCAGCTGGCGGGAAGACCGGCGTCATGACGCAGGTCATTGACTACCATGCGCTTGTGAAAGCGCCGATGCCGGCGCCGATGCCACTTGCAAAGACGACTGCCGGCCAGGCCGGCGGTTCGAGAACAACGACGCCAACGGCAGCGCCCATTGGCGAAGGCGAGGGGTCGCCGGAAATGCAAGTCCAGCTCAACCGAGCCAAGGACACCCTGGCGAAGAAGGACACCGAAATCAGGGTCCTGCGAAAAGAATCGGACTGGATGAAGCGGGAATTACGCGAGCGAGACGAGGAAATCAAAGCGCTGAAGGCGACCGTCAAGGCCGCGCCCAAGAAGAAGAAGGCCGAGGCCTACCCCAGTCGCAAACCAACGCCGCCCGTTAGTGACTCAACCCACGTCGACGAGTTCAGGCTGCAGTAAGACGATCTCGCGGGACAAGGGCTGCCGGAAATTCATCCGGCAGTAGCAGGCGTACGTAACATAGGTGTCCTGCAAGCAGTACTGTGCGAGCTCGACTTTCTTCCCCTGCTCCCACATCAGCGCCACCTGATCCCCGCTTCCCGACTTCGTTTCTACGTTCAACGCCCGCGCCAGGACATCGAGCTTGATCCATCCGCGATTGTCCCAATTACTCCAGATGGCCATCGTGTCGTACACCGGTTCCATCCTAAACTTGGCCAGGTTGATGTCCAAGCTTGGCTTGACTTGATGGATGATCGAACGCTTTCTGAGAAACGGCAGATCGAATCCTAGCCCATTGTGCGTGACGAACAATGAGGGCTTGGCTTGCGCCAGGCGACTCCAGAATTGCCGGAGGAGTTCGCGTTCGTTACCGCCATACCACGCGACGGCGCCGCGGGGCTCCATTAGATCGGAGAATTCGAGCAGCGCGATACAAACGATCGAGCTATACGTCCCATCGAAGGCCGCTTTCGCGTATTGTTCGTCTTCCGCGTGGCGCTCAGCCTCGGCTTCACCTGCTGCAAAGAGATCGACTGCCGGCGATTCGGGTTCGACCGGCCGGCATTTTCCCGCCAAACGGAGCCAGTTCTCGCGGGTGCAATGGATGGTTTCGATGTCGAGCACGACCTTCATCGGCCGGCCCCCGCCGCATCTCGCTGCAGCGCTTCGATGATCGGACGATCGGCCGGCGGGAACTGATAGTCAGTCATCTCCGACGGATAGACCCACCGGATTTCGGCGCAATCGAGCGGCGTTGCACGGCCTTCTCCGATACTGCAGTGAAAGAAGTGCAGTTCCACGATTTTTTCTGGATACTCGTGCCGGATGATTCGGAAGGGAATGGGGATTCCAATGTGAATGCTCAATTCCTCATACAGTTCCCGGTGCAAGCATTCTTCCAGGCTTTCTCCCTGCTCTCGCTTGCCGCCGGGAAACTCCCAGAGACCGGCGAGATGCACGCCTGGGCGGCGTTTCGCAATGAGATAACGGCCTTCACGGCAAATCAAGCCCGCGGCTACTTCGACGACTTTCCCCATGATCTCTTTCCATGTGCCGGGAACGGATAGGTTTTGCAAATCGGCGTCATTGGGCACCCTTGACAGGAAGGAGTGCGCGCCGTGCAGCAAATGGCGCCAAAGTCCATCAGCGCCTGATTGAAATCATATCCTTTGCCCCGCGGAATGAGAGTTTCAGCCAGCCGCCATAATTTGACCCTCTGCTTGCTCGGATCGCCCTTGGCGATGAAGACACGATATAGCACGCGGATGACGTTGGTATCGAGAATTGGGGCGTCCTCGTTGAATGCAAACGACCGGATCGCTCCGGCGGTATAGCGTCCTATGCCTTTGAAGGACACCAGTTGATCATGATCGCTCGGTAATTTGCCACCGTAACGCTCGACCGTCTCGCACGCAATACTATGGAGCCGTTCGGGTCTGATGTTGTATCCCAACGGATACCAGAGTTTTTTGACCTCTTTCACCGGTGCCGAAGCCAGCAGTTCGAAGCTTGGATACCGACTCAGGAATTGGTGATATTTCGGGATGACACGATCCACCTGCGTTTGCTGGAGCATGACCTCTGAGACGAGAATGTGGTAGGGGTTCGAGGTTTTGCGCCAAGGCAAGTCGCGGCCGAAGCTGGCGTACCACTTCAATAACCGATGCTGGAACCGGCGTTTGACTGCAGCGGCCGGCCAGTGCCGCCGCTGTAGAGACCTGGCTGTGCCGGAAAATGACGTGGTCGCGGATGCCATGCGAATTCTTATTGGCTTGCGGCGGCATTGTAGGATTCCGAGAGGACAAAAGCAAACGCCGGCGTCGACCTGGCGAAATCGAAAATTGCGTGGTATCGTGTTGATGTCTCGTACGGAGGTGATCCCATGATCCCTCAGGCTTCGCAACCTCGCCGTTCTCTCTTCTTCTCTCGAATATATATCTTCGGCGTAGCGCTAGCCGCTATGACCATGAACGGCCTTTCTTCGGAGGCCGCCGGTCCATCTGTTCCTTGGGAATGCTCAAACTACGCGGACGAGGCGCAGACCCGCTGCCTGAACGCGTTCATTGAGCGTCAGCAGGAGCAAATTGGCCAGTTAGAGGGCCGGTTACAAGCGCAGCAGGAACGGGTGGAACAATTGAAGGGTCAGGTGGACCGCCAGACTGCGGCCGCGGCGCAGCTGCAACAGCAGCTTTCCCAACCGCCTGCGGCACCTGCGATCGTGCCGCCGCCCTATCTCTATCCGTACTCGTATGCTTATCCTGCTTTCCCGCCTGCGGGCATCGGCTTGTATTTTGGACGGCCGTGGGGCGCCCCGGGCTTCTACGGTTATTATGGCCGCCCCTACTGGGGACCTCGGTCCTTCTATCGCCATCATGGGCGGCATTGGTGAGCGATTGCGCTACGTCTATCACCAGTCGGCACCCAAACGGTTGACGACCACCTCATGAACGACGGCGAACTTTCCTAACGTGCAGAGATAAACGGCCGTTTCGGCGATGTCGAACGGGCTGATCCTTTCGCTGCGCAATATGTCATCCGGCGCAGCATCCACCAATTCATCCGCCACGCCTCCTGGGCAGATGGCGGTTACCTTGATATCAAAGGCGCGCCCCTCATCAGCCAAGGCCTTGGTGAGGGCCATGACACCGTGCTTGGAGGCGCTGTAGATGCCTGTCCCGGCCCAGGCCTGTACGCCGGCTACGCTGGACATGTTGATGATCATGCCTCCGCCGTGAGTTTTCATGTGCGTGAACGCCGCCCTGCAGCTGAAAAACAGACCGCGTAGGTTCACGTTCATGACTTCGTCGAAGGCCGCTGTCGTGGTTTCGGCAATCGTTCGGCCTCCGAAGATGCCCGCATTGTTGACTGCAATGTCGAGGCGGCCATAGTGCTGCACGGCTTTGTCGTAAAGCGCATCGACTTGAATTTCCTGACTGATATCAGTCTGAATGACGACGGCCTCGCCGCCTTTCCGGCAGATCTGCTCGGCCGTCTCCTCACAAAGCCCCTTCCGTCTGCCGACGACGATGACCACTGCACCCTCCTCGCCAAAGCGCAAGGCAATGGCCTTCCCGATACCACTGCTGCTGCCCGTCACGACGGCGACTTTTCCGGCCAAGCGTTGCATGTTCAAGCCTCTGTGAGGAACATCCAGTTTTCTTTGACAAACTTCGCGGACACCCGTAGCCTCATGCTAGATACGTAAGTTTTCAGCGCCAAGGAATCAGGTTCACTGCGATCTGCGCAGTCAGTGGGTATGCCATCGGATGAATCAGCGGGAACATGAACGCTACATCGTCGAGTTTCCCGCGCGATTCGCTGGAGATCACGAGGGTTTGGGAATCGTATACAACCTATGTCTCGGGGGTTGCAAGATCGTGACCGACCGACCGCTGGCTATCGGCGGGATGGTCGCCCTGTCTCTGCACGTCCCCAATCAGATCGTTCCCATCACGGTTCGGATGGCAACCGTCCGGTGGATGCTGCACTATGAGTTCGGCATGGAATTCCTAGGGATGGAGGAGCTCCAACGCGAGCGGTTGGCCGGATATCTTGAACATCTGGCTCAAGCCGCCGCCTAGCGTTCGCAACAAGGATCTTCACTGTGGTCACTCGAAAGCACCGCCGTTTCGTCGTCAGTATGCCCAGCGTCCTCGTCCAGCGCGACCAGTTCCGCCATAAGGGCTCGATCCGTGATCTTTCCGCGAAAGGCTGCCGGGTGGAGAGCCTCATTGCCCCATTCACGGGAATGCAGGTGACCCTGCTCCTGCAGATCCCTGGCGAGGCGGTCCCGCTGAAAATCGAGAATGCCGCGGTGCGCTGGTGCGGGTCGCAAGGCATCGGCATGGAATTTCTCGTGGTCACAGAACCCGAACAGGCAAGACTCGGGCGATTTATTCAGCAGTTAGAAAAGACTGCGCCTCCAACATAGCGGTTTGCATTTCCGAGACGCCCTCCGTATTCTCTTCAGAACAATGGATCTCTCATCCTTGACGCCCGATCAGTTGAAGGAATTCGTGCGCGGGTTGGTTGACGACCGCCTCCGCGAACTCATCGGTGACCCGGACTTGGGGCTAGAATTGGGCGAGGCGTTGCGCGCCAGACTCAAGGCCTCCCTCGAGACAAGCGAGCGTCTCTCCGGCGAGGAACTGGCCGAAAAACTCGGGCTTCGCTGGTAAGTGCATGCCTTGGTATCGGCTGATGTTTCGGGCTGGCGTCCTTCAGGATCTGGCGGATGCCGGTCTCCCCATGGCCCAACGGCTGCTCGATAAGACCAAGTGGATCGCGTCCAACGTTGAGAATCTTCGGCATGAAACGCTGGCCGATCTGCCCGGCTTGCACAAATATGCGGTCGCCGACTGGCGCATTTTCTATGCGATTGACCGTCAAGAAGGCTTTGTAGACGTCCACGCCGTCATTCGACGGGACGCCTTGAGGCAATGAGCTAGCGCAGCGGGTCCGGCAGATCGCCGATGTGCAAACGGAATGTACCCCTCGCGACGTCATCCATATAGCGGCGCAACGCATCCTTCACGACTGGAAACGCGATCTCGGACCAGGGAATGTCCCGCCGCTCGAACAGTCGTGCATCGAGACTTTCTGCCCCTGCCTCGAATGCTTCCGCGGCGAGTTCGCCAATAAAGGTCAAATAAACCTGCCCGATATGGGGCAGGCTCAGCACGGAATGCAACCTCGTAATGGCGACCTGCGCTCCCGCTTCTTCCAGGGTCTCTCGACGGGCCGCTTCCTCCGTCCCTTCGCCGATCTCCATAAACCCCGCCGGATAAGTCCAAAGACCGGACTTCGGCTCGATTGCACGCCGGCACAAGAGAATTCTCCCCTTCCATTCGGGGATGCACCCTGCCACGATCTTCGGGTTGTGGTAATGAATGGCCTGGCAGGAATCACAAACGAATCGCGGCAGATTGTCGCCTTGAGGGATCCTCTTCGAGACGGATTTCCCGCATTCGCCGCAAAAGTTCATGGCCGTCGCGCCGGTAGAGAAGCGTCAACGCATGGATAGCACAAAACACCGATTTTTTGCACCCTGCCCTCGCGGGTTAGAGCAGGTGCTCGAGCAGGAACTTCGTGCGCTGAGTATCCCCCTGACGGCGGCGACCCCAGGCGGCGTCAGCTTTCAAGCGCCTTGGTCGACGATGTATTGGGTCAATCTCTGGAGCCACCTCGCCAGCAGGGTGCTTTGGCAGGTAGGCCATCGCCCATACCGCACTGAGGAGGACATCTATCAAGCCGCGTACGCACTGCCGTGGCCCGATTGGTTCGACTCGTCGAACTCCATCAAAGTGCGGGTCTCGGCGCATCGCTGTCCGCTTCCGAGCCTCGATTTTTTGACGCTCCGGGTCAAAGACGCCATTTGCGACAGGTTCGTGGCCGCGACTGCCCGCCGACCGACGGTCGATACCAACCATCCCGACATCCGGATCGACGTATTCATCGACTCGGAGACCGTCACGCTCTACCTCGATACATCCGGAGAGCCCTTGTTCAAGCGTGGTTACCGTCTCAAGACGGTGGAAGCGCCGCTCAGAGAAAATCTTGCAGCTGGCCTTCTTCGACTCGCCGGTTGGACGCCCGAGGAAGTCCTCATGGATCCGATGTGTGGCACAGGCACCATTCCGCTCGAAGCGGCGTTGATGGCACGGCGCATCGCTCCCGGATTCGCCCGTTCTTTCGCCTTCGAACGATTCCGGGTCCATGAGGCTAAGCGTTGGGCCCACCTCCTCGAAGCCGCAAAAGCGAAACAGCGCAAGGATGTTCCGGTTGAGATCTATGCTTCAGACCGCGATCCCGCTGCAATCAAAGCGGCGCAACGGCTCTTCCAGGGAGCCGGGGTCGCCATCGATGTTCGTCTTCAACAAAAAGAGATTCTCTCGCTCGGGCCACCCGCTCCGACAGGGGTATTGCTGATGAACCCACCCTATGGAGTCCGTTTAGGCAAGGCGGACGAACTCGAAACGTTTTATCCGCAGTTGGGCGACTGGCTCAAGCAGAGGTTTGCGGGGTGGCGCGCCTACATTCTCACGGCAGACCCACAGCTTGCCAAGACGATTGGCCTTTCACCGTCACGAAGGATCCCGCTGTATAATGGCGCGTTGGAATGCCGGCTGTATGAGTTCAACATCATCCGCGGCGGCGCCAGGCGCAACCTCCGACACGTTTCCAAACCCTGAACTCACCTTTGCGTCGTTCGCCACGGTCTGACTTCGTTGACTGGGGCTGTGATATACAGGTTTCGGAGGTTCTGGGCGATATGATACGGCTTCTTCGGTCGACGTGCACTCTGCTGTTCCTCGTGACGTTGACCGGGTGCAGCCTTGTGCAAACTTTCTTCGCTTGGCTCGGCCCCCCCCACACGGGGGCTACCAACACTCCTATGCGAGAGTCGTCGGTTAGCAAGCTGGCTCCGGGCGTTCGCGCGATACTCGACCAACGCGTGCCTGACGCGCAATCCTTCTTGACTGAAGCCCATGCAACCGTCGATGGGGTGAACGCTAAATATAAGCGCAGCCTGACCGTGTCGGCATTGAAGCAACCGTGGGAAGGACTCGCGCATGCCGAGCGCGGGGCGCTGCTCTTGGCGGAACTGGCCGAGGGGCGAGCCATCAGCCTCCCGGTCATCCTCGACGTACTCGAGGCCGGGATGGATCGAACATCCGCATTCCATAAACCGGTTTCTGTTCCAGAGCAGCTCAGGGTCAAGGATATGATGGCCTTCATGCTCGAAAGCCTCGAGGAGGCCTCCAAACATCGAGAAAGAGCCGTCGCCAATCTGTCTGAGGAGGAACGGCGGTTTCTCTTCAACCATGGTCATGTGCTAGCCGAGCAGTTCACGCCCCAGATTTCCAGCTTGTCGGCGCAGACAAGCGCCGTGGTACAGGGCGACCAGCGGTTTGCGGAGCTGCTCGAGGAACAAGTCGACTATGCAAATTTGATTGCTGCGGCACAGGTCCTGGCCCGTCTGGCAAACGATCGCTGGGCGCGTCAACTGATCGCCGTCTTTGGTCACGCCCCGCCGGTCACGAAAGCGCCGGCCGGCGTCACCGGAACGGTCGTGTATACCGAAGAAACTCCCTACGGCATGATAGTCATCGGAGGGACAGGTCCCAACACTTACGAACTCGATCAGCGCTTCGGGCTCGTGATTGATTTGGGAGGAGACGATTTGTACCGAGGATTGATCGCCTCTTCGACCGATGCGGATCACGCGAATGCCGTGGTCATCGATCTCGGCGGCAATGACACGTATAACGGCTCGCCATTGGGGCTCGCAACTGGCCGCCTCGGCGTAGGCCTGTTGATCGATCAATCAGGTAATGATGTGTACCAGCTGGACATCGGATCGGGCGGAGCAGGCTTTGGCGGTCTGGGTATTCAGTTCGATGCCGCGGGCGACGACGTCTATATGGGCAGCCGTCTGACTCAAGGTGCAGCCATCGGAGGCCTGGGATTGCTGTTCGATGCCGCGGGCAACGACCGCTATACCAGCCATGGCTTTTCCGTCGGATTCGGCGGTCCTCAGGGCGTCGGGGCCGTCATCGACCTCGAGGGACACGATCAGTACCAATGCGGGGACAAGATCGCCAGCGCATACAATGCCGAGGATGCCCCTGCCGCAAAGCCTGGTGACGCCCTGTTTCAATACGATTGTTTTGGGTTGGGCACCGGCTCAGGCAAGCGCATCCTGACCAAACGGAGCGAGTGGCAGGCATTCAACTTGGCCGGAGGGTGGGGCCTGTTACTCGACATGGCAGGCGACGACCGGTATCGAGGCGCCAATTTCTCGCAAGGTCATGGATATTTTTTCGGCACGGGCATTTGTCTCGATCTGGATGGAAACGACGAATATCTGGCTGCTCGCTATGGTCAGGGATCTTCGGCGCATTACGGCGTCGGCTTATTCATCGATCGGCAAGGAGCCGACCGCTATGCGTCCACGGGACCGTTTTATAATGGCGGCGTCGCGTGGGATCATGGCGTGAGTCTACTGATCGATGCGGGACTTGGGGCCGACCGGTACGACTTTTCTTCGACGACCGGCTTGGGGAAGGCAGATTATTCCGGCTGGGGGCTGTTCATTGACGAAGCGGGCGACGATCAGTATCGCGTGAAGGAAGGACTCGGACACTCTTCAACGCATGGCCTCGGTGCGTTCTTCGATCTCAGCGGCAAAGACACCTATGACCTGCCGCCTTTCCAGCACAGTGGGATCCGAAGCTTGGAATTCACGTGACTTGAAGTCGCGGCC
>JADMIO011276563.1_pt1 | contig 53571 bp, 37 predicted proteins | sample 8958161 | NCBI WGS metagenome assembly JADMIO01 (sample SAMN16585339, study PRJNA669376) | soil metagenome | isolation source: Crop rotation soil | place: USA: Cullars Rotation, Alabama | collected 2011 | reverse complement strand
CGATTTCACCACCTGGCTCTGAGCCACCGATCTGGTGCATGGCGCAACGGAAACCAATCGTCCGGTCGCCTTTGGTCTGATCTTTAAATCTGCGGGTAGCAGGGGACAACCAATATAAACGGTCAGCCCAGGATCCACCTTTGATGACGCGTGAAGAGTCATTGATCAGGGAAGATTCTCCGTAAGCATAGTAAACGGATTCTTCATCGTCATCACGATATTCCAGTGCGTTACCTTTCTTATAGTTTTCACGCAGGCTGGCGATTGAATCTTCAACGATCGTATAACGGATTCGGCCAAGGCTGTCTTTTTCTACCGGGCGGCCATTCTCATCCAGTACACGCTGTTTGAAAATGTTACCACGATATGGGTTCAGATCCTGGTTTTCAACGTCACGCAGGGTGGTGCTGGTCATTGGACGATAAAGGTCTGCGGTCCACTCGCTCACGTTACCAGCCATGTTATACAAACCGAAATCGTTTGGATAGAATGCTTTTACCGGAGAAGGGAATGGTGCATTATCGTTTGGCCTTCCTGCAGTACCCATGTAGTTACCACGGGATTCTTTGAAGTTAGCCAGCATGCGGCCCTGGGTCTTATCATGAAGTTTGCTACGCGCGCCGGTACCATCCCAAGGATAAATACGACGATCGGAGATTAACTCATCTTTCTTGGAAAGTTCGTTTCCTTGTAAAGCAAGAGCTGCATATTCCCACTCAGCTTCCGTTGGGAGGCGATAAGCAGGTAAGAGAATACCATCTTCAAAGCGAACAGGACGCTCACCACCGGTTTTGAGATCCGGAAGGTTTTTCTTTACACTACCCTGATATTGACCGAAGAGATAAGCTTCGGTATTGAAGTTGTCAGAATCTTTTTGGTCAACACTGAGATTGAGTACTCCTTTTTCCACGAGCAACATTTCGTTTACCCGGTCGGTACGCCATTCGCAGAATTTATTGGCCTGCTCCCAGGTCACCCCTACAACAGGATAATCTGCATAGCTGGGGTGGCGGAAATAGGTTTCCACCAGGGGCTCGTTGAACGCAAGTTCTTCACGCCAAACGAGGGTGTCCGGAAGGATGCTTAATACCTCCTGTGGATAGGATTCGCCCAATACACGTTTGGTCCAGTATTCAAACTCGCGGTAATGAGAGTTGGAAACTTCACTTTCGTCCATCAGGAATGAAGAAACCGTCACACGACGTGGAACGTTATCCCATTCAAAGGAAACATCCTGGTCAGTTAACCCCATGGTAAAGGTTCCTCCTTCTACCGGGACAAGGCCTGGGCCAATTTCCATATCGCTATGGGTGCCCTTTTCAAAACCTCCCCATTCCTGGTCGTTGTACTTCCAGCCGGTCACTGAAGAGCGTTCAGATTTCTTGCACGCGCCGAAACTCAGGATAAGCAGTGCTAATGCACTGATTGAAAGCAAATTCTTCATTCGTTACTAAACGTGTTTGTTAAAAGAGGGACAAATATACATTTTCTGAAACGATACCTCCCCCTAAATATTGTTTGGAATTATGTCCCCAACACCTAACAAATAGCATGCCTGAGATCCATTCGTATTCATCTGAAAATCTGGAGACAATCATTATATCTGGACTCAGTTTCTCCAGCATCGAGCAGGTATACAATGCCAATTTCATGAGTTCCACCGGTATTTTCAAAACCGCTGATAATGGCATCATAACTATATCCTATACGTAAACTGTTGGTTCTTAATCCTATCGATCCAATTACGGATTCTGATTGCCCTGCTGATATCCGGTATTGGGCTCCGAACGTAAACATCGAAGCATCAAAGGCGACTCCGCCATTGAACTGGTTGAAAGGTCCTTGTTTGACGAAGATGAAAGAGGGTGTCATCGTCATTTGGATGTAGCGGCTGAACATCTTCCGGAGGATAGGCCAGGAGGCTCCGGCGTGAAAAGTCCACCGGATCGGTATACCTGGTGTCAGCTCTGGATTTTGATCTAAAAAATCAGGTTTAGGGGTGTTTAAATGCCGGATGGCGGCCCCGGCATAGAGGGTCCCGCCATAAATTACGGCTCCGATCCCCATATCCGGGTAGATCACACTATTTTTCTCCGGAGCTGTTTCCTGGGTGGGAAAGGGGATGCCGCCAGGACTGGTGGTCCCCAGGTAATCATCGATCTGATCTCCAAACCGTAATTTATTCCAGTTTAAGGTGGATTGCACCAGGCCGGCTTCCACACCCATTTTAGTATAGAGGTTATCATTAAGCTGCAGGCGGTAGGAAAAGATCGCAGCTCCTTTGATGGTCCGTAAAATACCATCTCCTGCATCATCGGCAAGCAGCCAGGCCCCAACGCCAAATTTGCGGCGCTTGAAAAATTGGTCATAGGACAGGGCATAGGTCTTATAAGCATTATTAAAACCCGGATACTGATTCCGATAATTAGCTGAAAAACGGGCATTTTCGGTGAGACCTGCCAGTCCGGGATTGAGTTGTAGTGGGGATAGATAGAATTGTGAAAAAATGGGATCCTGCGCATGCGCACCATAAAAGATGCCAGCCCAGAGAAAGAGGGTGATCAAAAAGGAACCGATCCTTCCTTGCAAAAGGAGTCGGACTTGATTTTCCAGTCGATCTTGTAAAAGGGCATTCATCAGGAACAGGAAAGATAAAAGGATTATGGCGTTGAAGTCCCGGTAAGCGATCGATTGGCGTCCGGACTACGATCATCCGGACTGAAATGTCCCCCAATGGCGAAATATTGTAAGCCGGTCCGGCAATACGCATGGGTCATTACCGTTTTAATACCGATTTTTAGCCCTTCAATCAGGTCAGCATTTTGGTATGAATCGAATATCTACCCTTGTATTATTCATGGGATTTTGGAGCGTTGGGCAGGTTTTCTCACAAGGCTCCGGGTTCAAAGAAACTTCCCTGCTAACTACCGGGCAGATCCACAAAGTATCGGTGAGCCGATCCGGAGTCTATAAAATCGACTTCAATTTCCTTCGCGATAAATTGAAAATCGATCCCGCCACCGTAGATCCTTCCAAAATCATCATTGCCGGAAATGGAGGTGGAAGAATTCCTCAATGGAATAGTGCTGCGCGAATTGATGACTTAGAGCAATCTTCCACGCAAGCGTTTGGTCTTGACGATGGTCAGTTTAATCCTGGAGATTATCTCTTATGGTTTGCAGAAGGTCCGGACAAATGGAAATACGATACGACCTCCCGCACCTATGTCATGGATAAGAATATCTATGATGACCACAATCACTACTTCATTATTATCAATGGACCCGTTCGCACTTCCATTCCATCCCGGGATAATGGTACGCAAAGTGATTATACTTCAAATGCATCTCTGAATTATCAGCGTTTCGAAGAAGAAAAAGTAAACCTCCTGGGTCGCTATCGCCCACCAGGTTCCGGCCAGGAATGGTATGGAGATGAAATGGCTGTGGAGGATCACCTGGATTATACCAATCGGTTTGATCTCACGGATTTCATTCCAACAGATACCGTTCAGTTTTTTACGCGATTTGCGGTCCGCAATGGAGGCGTGACGAGGTTCTATGTCAATTTTGATGCAAAAGAATTCAGCAAAAATGTTGGCGGCGTATCCCTGGGCAGTTTTGAAGCATCTTATGCCAATGATGGTACGCTCTCTGGAAATTTCGTTCCGGGGAAATCCATCAATTCCATTTTACTGCGCTATCCTTCCGCAGCAGGGCTTGATGCGAAAGCATGGGTGGATTACCTGCAATTAAGTTTTTGGAAGAAAAATAGCTACCATACCGGGAGTCAGCTTCAGGTACTTGACCCAAGAGCGCGTTTCTTAGGAACACCTGCTTATGTCATTGAAAATTTTCCGGCAGCAGGTTTAATCTGGGATGTTACGCAACCTTTGCAACCAGTGATTCAGCATTATCAACAGTCGACTGGAACTTTTATTCATTCGCAGGAATCAGATATGCCTTCGACGTTTATTTGTTTCAATCCGGCTACGGATGTTTTGGTTCCGGATTATGAAAGCACGATTGAGCATCAAAACCTGCATAGCATTCACCGAGCGGATTTAGTGATTATTTATCATGATGATTTTAAAGATGCCGCTTTGGCTTTAGCGGCGCACCGCAAGGATTTCAGTCACCTCGAGGTAGAAGCCATTCCCATCAGTCAATTGATCAATGAATTTGGTGGCGGCTCCCATGATCCTGCGGCAATACGTGATTTTGCACGTATGCTTCACAAGCGGGATGCAGCCTTTAAATATTTGTTGTTGGTTGGAGATGCTACGTATGATTTCCTGGGGCAGAGTACTGAAATTCCATATCAAAATTTTATCTCTGCATATGAGACCGAAGAGTCACTCGATCCAATACGCTCTTTTCCATCGGATGATTTTTTTGCCTTACTGGATGATGATGAAGGTCGTAACCTGATCGGGGCACTGGATATTGCAGTAGGTCGTTTCCCGGTGAGCACAGCACAGGAGGCTACGGATATTGTCAATAAAATCATTTACTATGACACTAATCCACTGACCCTGGGCGACTGGAGAAACCGCATCGTGATGGTCGCGGACGATGAAGACAGTAATGTGCATTTGTCACAGGCCGATAATCTTGCCGTGCAGTTTAATTTGAAACATCCTGAATTCAATCAGCAAAAAATATACCTCGATGCCTATCCTCAGCAATCTACTCCTGGAGGAGACCGTTATCCCGGGGCGAATGCAGACATCGATTTGAACATGCAGAAAGGAGCGCTGACCGTCACGTATCTTGGACATGGGGGGCCTAATGGTTGGACCCAGGAAAGAGTATTGGGGATCAATCAGGCTCAATCGTATGATAATCTTGAAAACATGCCGTTGTTTATTACGGCCACCTGTTCATTCGCAGGTTATGATGAACCCGGTTTCACCAGTGCAGGAGAGCATTTGTTATCTAATCCGAATGGAGGTGCCATTGGATTGATGACTACTGTTCGTGCTGTTTTTTCCGGATCGAATGAACGACTGACCGATGAAGTTTTGAGGATCCTGTATGATAAAGATGCTGATGGAAATTTCAGCGGCGTTGGAGAGATCCTGCGGAAAAGCAAGAATGCCAATGCAATCGATACACTCGATAACAATGCACGAAAATTTACTTTGCTCGGAGATCCTTCCATGAAATTGGCGATCCCGGAATACAAAGTCGTTGTGACTGAACTACAGGAGGTGAATATTGATCCTTTAAACCCGGATACCTTAAGTGCATTAGAAGCTGCTGAGGTTTCGGGTATTATTCAGGATCATCAGGGCAGCCTGTTGTCTTCATTTAATGGGGATATTAATGTCACGGTATTTGACAAACCTCAGATCAGACGCACACTGGCCAATGATGCTGCCAGTAGTGAGCGGCTTTTCACTACTCAGACCAGGCAATTGTTTAAGGGGACAGCTTCCGTAGTGAACGGGGCCTGGACGATCTCCTTTGTGTTACCCAAAGACATCGACTTTTCTTATGGAAAAGCGAAAATGAGTTTCTATGCCGAAGATGGAGAAACAGATGCTTCAGGTTACTTCACGGATTTCCTGGTGGGTGGAGTGTCACAAGAAGGATTGTCTGATGATACTCCACCAGTGATTAAGTTGTACATGAATGATGATCATTTCCTCGACGGAGGAATTACGGATGCCAATCCTGATATCTATGCAGTCTTAAGTGATGATCATGGAATCAATGCTTCCGGAACGAGTGTAGGTCATGACATCGAAGCAGTCCTGGATGGGGATGATGTACATAGTTTCATCCTGAACGATTTTTACCAGGCTGCATTGAATGATCCATCCAGAGGTACGGTCCGGTTTCCATTAAATGGACTGGCTCCGGGAAGGCATACCATTTCCCTGACGGCCTGGGATTTGGCCAATAATGCAGCGGCTGCAGAAATTGAATTTGTCGTCGTCGATCAGGAGGGTGCCCTGGTGACGAACCTTCAGAATAATCCGAATCCGGTCAACCATTCCACTTTTTTTGCCTTTGAACACAATAGGGCAGGAACCGTTATGGATTTGGACATCGACATCTTTGCCATGGACGGCAGACTGATCCATACCATCCATAAAGAGGATTACCTGACCGATGGTTATCGGGTCAATGACATTGAATGGAAAGCAGACAACCAACAGGGATCTGAAGTTCCAGCAGGGATGTATATGTACCGGGTACGTGCATCCTTTACTGTAAATGGAAACGTAGAAGTGGCTGAAACTAAGGCCAATAAACTAGTCATCGTTCATTGATATCAATTCAAGTATCTTTGCCTCACCTTATTAAATACAGCATAATGAAATACCTTTCTATTGTAGTTCTGGCGATACTCCTTTCAGGCCAGGCTAATGCACAATGCCTTACTGGTGATCCTAAAGATTGCCCCAATGCGATTATCACCGCAGTGCCATTTCTTCGGATCGTGCCGGATGCCCGGTCAGCAGCTATGGGTGATGCAGGTATCGCGATCTCCCCGGATGCAAATGCCATGCATTTCAATGCCTCCAAACTTGCCTTTATTGAATCCGATTTGGGCGTTTCTGCCAGCTATTCTCCATGGTTAAGATCACTCGGTCTCCAGGATGTCTATCTCGCATACTTGTCCGGATACAAACGGATCGGTGAGAATCAAACGCTGGGAGCATCCCTTCGTTATTTCGCACTCGGAGATTTACAATTCACCGATATCAACGGCCTGTCGCTTGGACAAGGCAAACCAAACGAATTTGAAGTGGCCCTTGCGTATGCGCGTAAGTTATCTCCATACTTAAGTGCAGGAGTTACGGGTAAATTCATTTATTCCAACCTGGCCGGTGGTCAGCAAATTGACAACGTAGATATTATTGCAGCCACTGCCGGAGCTGTGGACATTTCCTTCACGTATCAAAAGCCAATCAGCATTGCGCAAAAGAGTACGCTTCGCTTAGGTGCCGCCATCACGAATATTGGTTCCAAAATCTCGTACACCAAATCAGTAGCCAAGGATTTTATTCCGGGCAACCTGGGTATCGGTGGAGCACTGGACATGAATTTCGATGATTACAATCAATTGACTTTTACCCTGGATATTAATAAACTGTTGGTGCCGACACCTATCAGCCCGGATGATTCACTTCATTATGATACCAACGGAAACAATATTCCTGACTTCCGCGAGAAGCCTTTATTTGAAGGTGTATTCGGATCGTTCGGTGACGCACCGGGTGGATTTAGTGAAGAGATCCGTGAATTGAGTTATTCGTTCGGAGCAGAATATTGGTACAATAAGCAGTTTGCTTTCCGTGCAGGCTACTATTATGAGCATGCTACCAAAGGCAATCGTCAGTTTCTGACTGCGGGACTTGGATTACGTTACAATATCTTCGGATTGAATGTTTCCTATCTCGTACCAACCTCCAATCAGCGTAGCCCATTGGATAATACTTTGCGCTTCAGCCTGATCTTCCACTTTAAAGACAATGCTTCTTCTCCTACCGAGACCACGGAATAGGAATAGCATTCGTAAAAAATACAAAAGGCCGCCTGCAGGATTGCAAGCGGCCTTTTGCTTTTAGTAAAAACAACTGTGGAGTGTAAGCCGGATTCTGTTTCACGCCGTACAGCGTGACATCCATCATTGATCTGGGCCGGACCTTACGATCGCGGCTCTATCTGCCTACCCCCTTCAACGACTTGCGTGCTCCGGCGGACAACCGGAATCAAAGCTTGCACCCTGATATTGAAGTATACATGACATTTCAGCCCACAAGGTTTATCCCCCGCCCGGTTACCCGGGGCAGGCGTGCGCTCTTACCGCACGTTTTCACCCTTATCACGCTATACAGCGTGACGGTTTAGTTTCTGTGACACTTGCTGTTCCCACCAGAGGTGAGACCCATCCGTTAGATGGTGTGGCGTCCTACGCTGTCCGGACTTTCCTCTCCCTCTTCAGGAAGCGATAGATCCTCCACAGATGTCAGTCAGGAACGATCAAGTTTCGGGAATAGTTCGCCAGCACCCGGGTTCCTTTTGATAAAATGGACCCACATCCGAGGATATTTTATAACGTTATGATAGATAGTATTTTATTCATTAAATATTATCTTTATGTGATTTTATGAAAATTCAGGACGTGGTATACCGCTATCTGGCCATGGCAGGGGCATGTATGTTGCTGCTCCTATTCCTGGTTGGATTCGATCATTTGTCCTATGACCGCTCGCATTTTGCCCAGCAAATCGAGGAATCCATTCAGGAAATGGAGACCGAAGCTGTACATCAACTACGGGAGGGAGACTGGATTGATCAGATCCGGTCCATGCAAAACGCCGACAGGATTCTCTCCAATGACCTGGTCAAGCAAATTGAAAAGCTGGGAGAACAACCTTTTACCATTTATCTCTATCACCAGGACAGCCTGCTCTTTTGGTCTAAGCCAGGATTGGTCATTGATCCGAACAATAAAGAATTCAGAGACATCCCTTGTGTCCGAAGTGACCATCGACAGGATTATTATGTCAAGAAAACCGAGATTGCCAACGGGCATGATTTGTTGCAGGTGTATTTCAAAATCCCCATTCTGGCTAAACAGGAACAGGCCTATAGCATCGGGGTTACCCCATTTAAATTCGGACATCCCTCCCCGAATGATGCTACGCTAATCAGAAGTATTGACGGATCACCTATCGCGCATATTCAACTGCTTAGTAAGGAATTTTCATTCCTGATGCAGAGCATCATTTTCGTGCTGTGCCTGATTGGATTCTGGTCTATCGGTATGGCCTGGATACACTGGATCGGGGAGAAACCTGAAACCCGGATCAGCTATCTCAACAAAATCCTTATGCAGATGTGTGGAGTACTCACCATCCGCATGGCTACTTTATTTATTCCCTACCATGATTTTTTTGATCAACTGACCTTATTTAGTCCGATCATTCAGTATATCCGTTTTCCGTATTCGACCATCGATTTGTTGATGGATGCGTCCATCTTCCTTTGGTTGTGTACCCTGGCGAGTAAAATTTACAACAAGGAATTATTTGCGATAGGGGTTAGTACGGCCCCCCAGACTTCAGCGCGTAAATGGTCGGATCGCATGATGACTACTGCTCATTATCTCGTTGTGATCATGATGTGTGGACTGACCGCATGGATCCTTCGCCAGGTAGTGGGGCAAAGTAATTTTCGAGTGGACCTTGGGGAGATATCGCTCTTCGACATACATCATTTTCTGTCAATCGTGGCATGCGGGTTACTGGTGATGGGCGTGTTTACGTTTTCCTTCCAGATTGTCACCCGCGCTATTTTCTATACGACCAATTTTTACGAGCGCATGATTGCGTTATTGCTGGCAGGTCTGGTGAGCCTTCCCCTGATTAAGCTGATCAATATTGATATTCCTTTTGTAGGTTTTTATCTCGGCGTATTCATCCTGATGACGCTATTGGATCTCTACATCGAACAGGGGAATAAATCGGTGATCTGGGTCATGAGTTGGCTGGTCACGATCTCTTCCATGACGGCCCTCGTCCTGTACAAGTATCAAAAGGATTTTGAAGAAACGTCCCGCACGGAATTAATTCAAAGTGCTCCTTCCAGTTTTGGATTAAAACAAAATATAGAAGAAAAGGTCACGGACTGGCTTCCGCATTTACCGCGCAAGTACAGTCTGGCCGTATACCAGGAGGGGCAACTCGTATTTGCACACCAGTATGATTATGCCCTGGTATTGCCCAGGTACAACGACCTTAAACCGAATGTGTATTATGGGTTTCATGTCGCTCCGGATCGAACAGATATCGCTATGCGGGATTCGGGAAACCGGGTGATCATGATTGGAAAAAAATCAGAAGGATTGCGACAGGTCGTGTCCTTGTTCTCATTAATTTTTACAGTGTTTAGTTTCCTTCTGTTTATCCTGGCTGGTTTGAATGCGGTATTCGACTTCCTGCCGAAAAACATGGAGTTGACCATTTCGCCACGACCTTCCCTTCGCAACAAAATTCAAATTGCGGTCGTCATCATCATCATTCTCACCTTTATCATTGTGGGATTGCTCACTGTATATTACATCAAATCCAATAGTCGATCGGATGAATTGAGAAGATATGATGAGCGGTTGCGTACTATCGCAGGATCTGTTCGACAATCTCTTTCGACCGAAGAAGGAAGCTGGCGGCTGGACATGCGTCATGCATCCCGTATTGCCATTTCCAACAGCGCGACGAATCAAACCTATGATCCTGATGGCAATCTCATTCATTCACAGGAGGATCCGGGTAATGCTAATCATCTGCCAAATAAAATGGCTTTTCTTCCCAAGATGATCCTGGATGCGGGGTCAAGAGATTATTATTTGTCCGGCACGCATGATGAGCCAGAGCGCGTAACACAACGGCCATTGGATGTGGGATTCGTTTCTGTGCATCGCGATGGAAAGCAGTCCGGCTATATGGAATTGACAGAGCTGTTTTCGGGAGGCAATGAGGATGGAAATATCAGTTCCACATTCTTCATGACCCTGCTCAATGCCTACGTATTCATCTTTCTGTTGGCTATCGGGATGGCTGTGCTGATGAGCCGTTCGATTACACGCCCGGTAGCTCAGTTGAGTGAGAAACTCAAGAAAATCCGGTTAGGAAAAAAGAATGAAACTATTGCATGGTCTATTGATGATGAAGTCGGGGAATTGATCCGTGATTATAATAGCATGGTTTCCAAACTGGATGAAAGTGCGATGATGCTTGCCCAGACGGAACGTGACACAGCGTGGCGCGAGATGGCGAAACAGGTCGCCCATGAAATCAAGAATCCACTCACCCCCATGAAACTCAGCATTCAATATCTCCAAAATGCTGTTGGTCGTGGGGATGATGCAGATTTGCCTGCCATGATCAAGCGTGTCAGTAAAACCTTAATTGAGCAGATCGACAACCTGACGCATATTGCATCAGAGTTTTCGAGTTATGCTAAAATGCCCCAGGCTGCTAATGAAGTCTTTGTCATCAATGATGTCGTAGCCTCGGTGCACGATCTCTTCCGCAAACGGGAGGATATGGATATTCAACTCCAGGTGCCCATCAATGATCTGTATGTTTTTGCCGATAAAAGTCAGACCATCCGGGTATTAAACAACATCGTAAAAAATGCGATCCAGGCTATTCCTAAAACCAGACGTGGGCTCATCCACATCAAGCTTACTTTTACAGATGAACTCGTAGTCATATCCATTCATGACAATGGGGTAGGTATTGAAGAACACATGCAGGACAAAGTGTTCTATCCAAATTTCACCACGAAGTCATCGGGCATGGGACTTGGACTGGCGATCTGCTCGGATATTATCCAGTCTTTTGACGGACGGATTTATTTTGAAACAGAAAAAGGAGTCGGAACCACTTTTATTATTGAATTGCCGCGTCACTCGCTACCAGTTGAAAATTCGACGCAGCCTGCAGTTCCCTTACGACAGATCAGAACCTTTTAATCCGACTTATTTTTTTGAAACCGAGCTGATCAGGCTTTCTGCATTTTTCACGGCAGCCGAAGAAGGCGGATCCCCACTTAACATTTTGGCAATTTCATTGATTCGTTGTGCACTGGACAGCAACGTGATGGCTGAAATATCTTTTTTGCCCGCTGTGATTTTAGAGACGTGATATTGCTGTTCTGCATGCGCAGCGATTTGAGGAGAGTGCGTAATCATGAGGATCTGGTGCCCTTTGGCCATCGACCTGATGATTTGCCCCATCCGCCAGGCAACCTCACCAGAAATCCCGGTATCAATTTCATCAAAGATGATGGTGGGTAGTGCAGCCTGTTTGGCATAAATAGATTTGATGGCCAACGAAAGCCTGGATAATTCGCCACCGGAGGCTACAGCCTGGAGCGGTTGAAGTGACATCCCTTTATTCGCCGAAAAGGTAAACTGTACATCATCCATTCCGGATGGAACGGGACCTGACAACGGCAGGATTTCCACCTCAGCCCTGGCATTCGGCATGCCGAGTTCGTGCAGCAGATCAATCACTTTTGGAATAAAGGATTTTGCACCAGTTGCACGTTTCCCCGTCAGTGTTTTGGCAGCTTTCAGCACGTCTTCGTAAAAGCCCGCAATTTTACTTTCCAGTGCCTGAATGATTTCGTGCGCTGAGGACAATGAATCCAGTTCAGCTTTGATGGATTGATAAAGTTGAATCAGTTGTTCCTCATCCTTGCATTGGTATTTTTTAATGAGGCTGTACAAGACGGTCAGCCTGGAGCTGATACGTCCCAATTTAGCAGGATCATTTCCTCCGGGACCTTCCATGCGATTTGCTTCAAGCGCAATATCCTGGACTTCTGTGCGGACTGCATCCAGCCGTTTACTGATTTCTTCAAATGGTGCAAAGACATTCACCACTCCATTGACTTGTTTGACAATGCCCATGAGATTATAATCCACGGAATGTGGCCCGCTCTGCAGGACATGCTGCAATTGATGAATCACACTTTCAATAGCCTCTGCATGTTCAAGCATGCGCTGGGATTCTTCAAGACCGGCGATCTCACCGGAAGTCAGTTTGGCTTGTGACAATTCATCCAGCTGAAACTGAAGAAATTCTTTTTTGCGTAAGGAAGTTTGCTCCTGCTTTTTTTGCGCTTCCAGTTCATTTCGCGCTTTATTCCAGGCAGCATACGCTTTCTGGTAAACAGATAAAGCAGTTTTGGCACTGCTGATACTATCCAGCACATTTAACTGGTAGTCCTTCGATTGCAGGGCCAGGTTATCATGTTGCTGATGAAGTTCAATCAAATGTCCGGTAATGTCCTGCATTGTTTTCAGTGACACCGGTGTATCATTAATAAAGGATCTTCCTTTTCCACCCGTAGCTAATTCGCGTCGGCAAATGATTTCGCGATCAAAGTCAAGGGACTCTGCCTCCATCATTTCTTTCAGGGAGTCGTCTTCCAGGGTAAAGGTGGCTTCGACAATGCACTTTGCATTGCTGTCCGTGACCATTTTGCTTTCGGCTCTTCTGCCCAGCGCAAGTCCGAGTGCTCCCAACAAAATAGATTTGCCGGCGCCGGTTTCGCCCGTGATAATGGTCAGGCCGTTGCTAAACTCAATCTCGAGTTCCGCAATGATGGCATAATTCCGAATAGACAAATGTGTCAACATACTCCACTGGTGAATTTACAGGCACAACGCCAAACGATTAATTCAATTTGGCTTGTACCTCGGGCTCAATCGGTGTGCCCAGCTGTTGTACAATCGGGTAAACCTGCAGGGCTTCTGCTTTACGGCCCAACAATAACAATGCTTTCATTTTTTCATAATGATATAAGCCCTGGCGATTATTCAACTGGATCGCCCGTTCAATGAAAGGTAATCCTTCCTGGGGTTTGTTCACTACATTCTTCAATCGCCCATACTCATACCATAGGTCTGCATCTTCCGGATGCATTTTCAGGTATTTGTCAATATCTGCCATAGCAAGATCCCACTGACCTCGGTTTTGGAATACCAAAGACCTGTTTTTGTAACCATTGGCATGATTTGGATCCAGCCTGAGACCGTTATTAAAATCTTTCAACGCCAGGTCGAGTTGATTTGTCAATGCCCATACCGCACCGCGATTGATATAATATTCGCCTTCCGTACTATCCATCTCGATGGCTTTATTATAATTGTCCATCGCCTCCTGGTATTTCTGCAGGTTGAAGTAAAGTTTGGCGCGTGAATTAAATAAGGCGCCATCCGGTTTCAGCGAAATGGCAGAATTATAATCTGACAGAGCTTCGTCAATCCTGTTTTGATCCCGCCGGTAATTAGCGCGATTACGGAAAGGGAGCGGAGTTTTATCATAGTATTTCAAAACATGCGTCCACAAGGCATCACTGTTTTTCCAGACCTGGGTTTGTTTAAATGTAAATAAGAGATAGATTGCCAACATGCCACCCATTCCATATAATGCATATTTGCCTGTACCCTGTTTTTGCTTCATTAGCGTATCGAGGCCATAAGCAACGACAAACATCAGGCCTGCATAAGGGATGTACGTAAAACGATCTGCCAGGAAGCCCTGGCCTGCACCGACGACCTGGAGGACAAACATCACATTGACCAGGAAGAAGGCAACACCAAACACATAGGGCCTCCATTCTTTCTTATACCCAATGTACAGGAAGCCGGCAATGGCAATCACCGCAAGTGGACCGAGATACACATCCCAGGGTAATACCGCAGGATATGGATAAAGGGGAGACATGATGTATGGAAAAATAAATTTGATGAGATACACTCCGAGCGAATATCCTCCAATCATCAGGCGCTGGACGAAGGTATACGCAGTAGCATCATCCATAGAGCCCTGGTCGCGCAAGAAATACACACCGACTAAACCAATGATGAGGGAAAACAAAAAGAACAGCCATTTTTCCAGGACGAGATTAATCTTCAGTGGACGTTTGAAATAATAATCCACCAACAGCATGGCCAGCGGAAGACTTACCGCCTGAATTTTAGCCAGGAGGGAAAAGGCAAACAGACCGAGGGCGTAGTAAAAATATTTTTTCACATAACCGGTCCGAACGTATTGGATGTAGTACCAAAGCGCAGCCAGGAAGAACACTCCGAACAATACGTCTTTACGTTCCGTGACCCACGAAACCGATTCCACGCGCATAGGGTGAAAACCAAATAACGCAGCACCGACACCGGAAGCCAGTGCGGTGAGATTAAGGCTTCTGAAAATGCGGTACACAAAAAATACACACAACAGATGCAAGAGGATATTATTCACATGGTAGATCGTCGGATCCAGTCCAAAAAATTTACGTTCGATGGCGAAGGTGAGAATGGGGAGTGGATTGTAGTTGCCAATGACCGGCTGCGAAAAAATATGAACGATGTTGTCCCAGTTGAGTAAAGCGGTGTTGTTATTGTTAGCCAGGTTGTAGTCATCATCCCAATTGACAAAGTCACTTCCGATGGAGGTCGTGAAGGCGATAAAGGTGAGGACCAGGGCCCCGATCAGGAATTTCCAATCCTGGGCTTCCAGTTTGAGCACCTGATTTTTCTTGGATTTGCCGGCCCCTTTCACAGGTTTCTTGCCGGAGGGCTTTGTTTTGGACATGCCGTAAAATTATACAGACTCCGGGATATATCAGTTTTCGATCTATATATAGCCTCTTCTAATTTCAAGAATTAGGGCATTAACTTCCAATTTAAATGCAATGGATGGCCTTTGAATGGTATTTTTGCGCCATGTTAATCAATGCCGCTCAGTTGTGCGAGCTGCTCCAGGGTGAACTGGTCGGAAACGGGGAGGAAAAAATCTATGGACCTTCGCAGATTGATGCCGGGTTACCGGGCACTGTTTCTTTTCTCGCCAACCCTAAATATGAGGAGTTTGCTTACACGACCGAGGCCAGTGTATTGATCGTTTCGCGGGATTTTACACCTAAAATGCCACTGAAACCCTCCATGATTCGGGTAAATGACGTCTATGGAGCGATGATGACCCTGTTGCAGCAATTTGGCCAAAATGGCAGGCCAACTCCGGGAATTTCTGAGTTCGCTGTGATTGGAGAGGAATTTGAAGGAGGAAAGGATGTAGCCATCAGTCCTTTTGTTGTCATCGAAAAAGGGGTAAAGTTGGGGAAGGACTCCATCGTTTATCCGCATGTTTTTATCGGGCATGGTTGTGTCATCGGGGAAGGGGTCATCCTGTACCCCGGAGTGAGGCTTTATCCGAATACCGTGGTAGGTGATCGTTGTATTATTCACGCCAACGCTGTAATCGGTTCCGACGGATTTGGATACAAACCAGATGAGCAGGGCCACTATGTGAAAATCAATCACGTAGGGGTCGTAATTCTGGAGGATGATGTGGAGATTGGTGCGAATACCGTGATTGATCGTGGGACCATATCCGTGACTCGTATCGGCAAAGGCTCGAAAATTGATAACCTGGTGCAGATCGCCCATAATGTGACCATCGGAGAGCATAGTGTCATAGCAGCTCAGGCCGGTATAGCAGGAAGCACCAGTGTTGGAAAATGGTCCAGAATTGGAGGACAGGTAGGCATAGCCGGACACTTGCAGCTTCCGGATAAACTGGAAATCCAGGCTCAGAGCGGAGTCCATTCCGGAAAGCATGCAGAAGGTGCACGTTTGTTTGGATACCCGGCCATCGATTATACAGACTATCTGAAATCGTATGCCGTATTCAAGCAACTGCCTGAGTATATGAAACGAATTGAGGCTTTAGAAAAAGAGCTGAAAGCATTAAAACAAACATCAACATGAAGCAAAAGACACTCGCGAAGTCATTCCGACAAGAAGGAGTGGGGCTTCATACCGGTAAGTCCGTCATCATTGAATTTGAACCCGCGGAAGGCAATCATGGAATTCGCTTTATGCGGATCGATATGCCTGAGCGTCCGATCCTGATCGCAGACGTCAACCATGTAGTCTCTACCAATCGCGGTACTACGATTCGCAATGGAGAAGCTCAGATCAGTACCGTGGAGCATGTATTGTCTGCCCTGACCGGAACGGGTGTGGATAATGTCCTGATCAAGGTAAATGGCCCGGAAATCCCGATCATGGATGGAAGCGCACTTTCCTTTGTGGAAGGTATTCTCGAAGCAGGTATTGTGGAGTTGGATTCAGAGCGGGATTATTTTGAAATTGAAGAACCTATTTCTTTCCGTGATGAAGTGACCGGAACAGAATTACTGGCTTTGCCTGGGGATCGATTTGAAATCACCGCGATGATCGATTTTAATTCCCAGATCCTGGGTCATCAATATGCGAGTCTTCAGAATATGGATGACTACGTATCTCAAATCGCACCTTGCCGAACCTTTGTATTCATTCGTGAGCTTGAGCAACTTTTTGATCAAAACCTGATCAAGGGTGGTGATCTGGATAATGCTGTAGTGATTGCTGATCGTTTGATGGATCAGGATGAACTGGATCGACTAGCGAAAAAGCTGGGTAAGCAAAGTATTAAAGTAGAGAAAACCGGTATCCTGAATACCACTTCTCTGAAATTTGAAAATGAACCGGCGCGACACAAGTTGCTCGATGTGATCGGGGACCTGACGCTGTTAGGCAAACCCATCAAAGGAAAAATTGTTGCCCGCAAACCGGGGCACACAGCCAATATCGAGTTCACAAAGTTGCTTAAGAAAAAACTGATTGAGCAACGTAAGCTGAAGGGGAGGCCCAAGATTGATCCTGATCAGCCTCCGATTTTTGATATCGAAGACATCCGCAAGATGTTGCCCCATCGTTATCCATTCCTGTTGGTAGACAAGATTGTAGAGATGAATGAGACATCGATCGTGGGTGTAAAGAACATAACCTTCAATGAGCTGCTCTTCCAGGGGCACTTTCCGGGTAATTCTATTTTCCCTGGTGTACTGCAAGTGGAAGCCTTAGCGCAGGTGGGAGGAGTATTTGTGCTTTCCAAAGTTGCGGATCCTGAAAATTGGGGTACGCTCTTCCTCAAGATTGACAATACTAAGTTCAAAAGCAAGGTGATTCCTGGTGATCAGCTTGTATTGAAAATGCAATTATTAACTCCCGTACGGCGTGGTATTTGCCATATGTATGGAACAGCTTATGTCGGAAGCCGGTTGGTCTCTGAAACTGAATTAACCGCACAGATAGTGCGCAATGAACCACAGCATGAATAATATCCACCGCAATGCCAGGATTGGCAGGAATGTAGAAGTGGGACCATTTACTACGATCGAAGAAGATGTGGTCATTGGAGATGGTTGTAAGATCGGAGCAAACGCGAGTATCCTCAACGGCACCCGGATGGGTAGCCATTGCCGGATTTTCCCTGGAGCTGTCGTAGGAGCTGCACCGCAGGATTTGAAATTCGAAGGGGAAAGCTCAACGCTCGAGATCGGAAACCATGTCACGATCCGTGAGTATTGCACGATCAATCGCGGAACGAAAGCGAGTTTCAAAACCGCCATCGGAGATCACAGTCTGCTCATGGCTTATGTGCACGTCGCGCATGATTGCGTGATCGGTCCGCATAGTATCCTGGCCAACAACGTCAACCTGGCCGGGCATATCCATGTGGGTCACCATGTGGTGATTGGCGGATTGGTAGCCGTCCATCAATTTGTCAAAATCGGTGATCATGTCATGGTCGGTGGCGGATCCTTGGTGAGAAAAGATATTCCTCCTTTTGTCAAAGCAGCCCGCGAGCCATTGTCCTTTGTGGGGGTCAATGTTACCGGCCTGAAACGCAGAGGATTCACCCAGGATCAGATCCATGCGATCCAGGATATTTATCGCGTGCTCTTTGTACGTGGCTACAATATTTCCCAGGCCGTTGGGGTCATCCGGGATACCATGGCTCCGGGTGCTGAGAAGAGTCTGATTCTCGACTTCGTGGATCAGTCTGAACGGGGCATCATGCGTGGGTTCAGGGCACACAATCCGGTGAATGGAACTGTCTATACAAAAGCTGAGTAAGGCTTTTAATCAAAAAAAAGTTTTTTCCAATATAAGCCTGGAGGTTCCTGCAGGTTGCCGGTTGGCCGTCACAGGTTCCAACGGTTCCGGAAAGTCTACCTTATTAAAAATTCTGTCTGGGGGAGCATTGCCTTCATCAGGTGCTGTGCGTTATTCCATCGCAGGTAAAGCCATCGGCGATGAACATGTTTATCGTCATGTGCATTTTGTTGCGCCTTACAATACCGTCATTGAGGAATTGACACTGCCTGAATTATTCAGAATGCATCAATCGCTGGGAACGCTAAAGGCATATACATCTTACGATGAATGGGTGGATCAGCTCGCATATAAATTCAAGGCGACGCATGTGATCAAGACCTTTAGTTCAGGCATGAAACAGCGTATCAAACTTGGGCTGGTATTGCTGGATGATCGTCCGCTCATTCTCCTGGATGAACCTACGAGCAATCTGGATCAACAGGGAAGGGATTGGTTTTATGGATTGCTTGCTAAACTGACTCCGGCACAAACCTTAATCCTCGCGACGAATGAAGAGCGGGAGGCGATGGCTTGTACAGAGGCGATTCAGATGGAAAGGTATTCAGCCTGATAATTTATCATCCAGATCTTTTAATCGTTGCTGGATGAGTTTCATGCGGCCGAGTAGGTCTACTTGTTCGGTTAGACTGATTTTCTCTTTCTTCAATTCCTGTTTAGCTCCTTCGAGCGTGAAGCCGCGATCTTTCACCAGGTTATAGATAATCTGGATCTGCTGAATATTCTCTTTGGTAAAGAGGCGATCGCCCTTGCGATTCTTACGGGGAGTGAGGTAGGCAAATTCCTGTTCCCAATACCGCAGTAATGATCGGGATACACCAAACATATCAGCTACTTCACCGATGGTGTAATACAGTTTCTCCAGGCTTTGCAGATCAATGGATTTCATTCCCGGTCAGTGGGTATGCCTCAGGACACATCCCGAACCTAAATATAAGAAAAAATTTAATAAGATGAGGATTAACGCCTCAATATTAGCGAGTTCGGTAGGGAAGATTGCAAAACCTATTTAGGTGAAAAAGCTTAATCGAAGGATTGATTTTCGATTTCTGCCCGTTGCACGAGGGTCTGGTATTCAATCGGGGTCAGGTCATCCATGCAATAGATGATGGGATCCACGGGGTTGCCTTTTACCCTTACTTCATAATGAAGGTGTGGGCCGGTGGAGGTGCCCGTATTGCCTACATAGCCGATGGTCTGGCCTTTGTGAATCACATCTCCCACTTTCACCGCATAGGAAGACATGTGGCCATAGAGCGAGCTGTAACCATATCCATGATCGATGACGACGTGATTGCCATAGCCAACGCGTTCGTGCTCAGCTTTGATGACGACGCCATTGCCGGTAGCCTGAATAGGTGTGCCATATGGAGCTGTAAAGTCAATGCCGGTATGCATGCGATCCACTTTATGCACCGGATGGAGGCGGATACCATAACCGGATAAGGCATTCAGGTTTTTATTGAGCAGGTCAATACGAACAGGTTTGATGCTGGGAATAGCAGCTAACATTTCTTCCCGGGCATTGGCTTTTGCCAAAATGGTATCCAGGCTGTTTTTTTGGATTTTCAACTGGAGCATTAGTTTGTCCACTTTTTCTTTGGTGGACACCAATACTTCTCCTGAATTAGGGAATTTGATGAGGTTAGCGTATTTGTCGCTACCCCCTGTACCACCTGACCAAACATTTTCATCGATAGGTTCCATGCCGAGCATGAAACGGTGGATCCCGCGATCTCTTTCCTGCACTACGGCAAGTTCGCCGGACATTTCATCCAGTTGTTCATTGATCGTGGTATACTGGAACTTCATCTGGTCAAGCTCGCGCATGAGGGTAAGTTCTTTCTGGCTTGGGAAGTACGTATTGTGTAAAAAGAAGAAAACAAAGGCTGTAACGACGGTGGCGCAGAGATACCCGAGCAGGGTAATGATCCTGAATTTACCTGGCGTCTTGTATTCCTCGAATGATAGCGTACTCGCGTTGTAGACGTATTTCTTTCCTGCCATGAAATAGACTGATTTAACTAATTTTGGCGTGCCCACAGAGGGTCATTTCCGGATATGCCAGGGGGGATCGCTGACGAAGGTAATCAATGAGGGTTTGTTTACAAAACATTTAACAATTTATTATATATCGATTTTATCTGCAATGTATATTGTATACCAGGCAGATAGACATATAATATTTTGTTTTAATGCATAAGAATGATTTTTTAAGAAGGTTATGACAAAAAGCGCACGTGACATCCGATCTATTTTTTTAGCTTTTTTTGAAGAAAAAGGCCATACGATTGTGCCCTCGGCACCCATGGTCAATAAAGATGATCCGACCCTGATGTTTACAAATGCGGGGATGAATCCATTTAAGGACTTCTTCCTCGGCAACAAGGTTTCCGCCCATAAACGCATTGCGGATACACAGAAATGCCTTCGCGTCAGCGGCAAGCACAATGACCTCGAAGAAGTAGGTCGTGATGGTTATCATCATACGATGTTTGAGATGCTGGGCAACTGGTCTTTTGGAGATTATTTTAAAAAAGAAGCCATTGCCTGGGCCTGGGAATTACTGACCGAGCGACTTGGGCTTCCCGCAGATCGAATCTATACTTCCTATTTCGGAGGTGACTCGAAGGATGGCCTCGAACCTGATGATGAAGCCAAAGCACTTTGGGCTCAATTCCTTCCGGCTGATCGAATCCTTCCATTTAGTAAAAAGGATAATTTCTGGGAAATGGGCGACACAGGTCCATGCGGTCCCTGCTCTGAAATTCATGTTGATCTCAGATCAGATGAAGAAAGGCAGGCTACTCCCGGTCAGCAGTTGGTCAACAATGATCATCCCAGCGTCATTGAAATCTGGAACCTGGTCTTCATTCAGTTTAATCGCAAAGCAGATGGTTCCCTGGAGCCATTGCCAGCCCGCCATGTGGACACAGGGATGGGTTTCGAGCGGTTAGTGCGGGTACTGCAACAAAAGTCTTCCAATTACGACACGGATATTTTTGCTCCGCTGATCCAGTACATCGAACAGGCAACGGGTATTCCTTACACCAGTGATTATTCCGGTAAATCCATGTCGGACATAGCCATGCGTGTGATTGCCGATCATTTGCGCGCGGTGAGTTTTGGAATTGCAGATGGTCAGTTGCCTTCCAATACCGGTGCAGGTTATGTGTTGCGCAGGATTTTGCGCAGAGCAGTTCGATATTACTACACCTTCCTGCATTGCCGCGAGCCTTTAATGTATCGGTTGGTGCCTATGCTGACTCAATTTTTTGGAAATACATTTCCTGGATTTAGTGAGCAGGGTGATTTTATTAAGAAAGTAATTGAACAGGAAGAACTTGCTTTCCTTCGAACACTGGAAGGAGGGATCAAACGATTTGAAACCCTGAAAGCAAACCAGGGAATCATCGCAGGCAGTGATGCCTTTGAATTATTTGATACCTATGGTTTCCCGGTTGACCTGACAAGATTAATGGCGTCTGAGAAAGGATGGTCAATCGATGAAAAGGGATTTCAACAAGCCCTGCAGCAACAAAAGCAAAGATCTCGCAGTGATGCCATGAAAACTGCTGGTGATTGGGTGACGGTGAATGAATCGACAGCAACACCACATTTTGAAGGATATGATCAGGATGCATTGAGTGGTGCCCGGCTAGTGAAATACAGAGCCATCGAAGATCGCGATGGACAATATTATCAGCTTGTGCTTGATCGCACTACCTTTTATCCGGAAGGAGGAGGCCAGGTAGGAGATACCGGAAAATTAAATTTCGGACAGGAGCAGATTGAAGTGGTAGACATGATCAAAGAAAATGATCTGCCGATTCACATCACCGAGCGTCTTCCTGCGGATACGCATGCACAGGTATCTACCAACATTGATGTTGAACGCAGAAGGCTGATAGAGAATAATCACTCTGCCACACACCTCTTACATGCTGCATTGCGTGAAGTGCTGGGCGATCATGTACAACAGCGTGGTTCATTACTGGATGACCAGTATCTCCGATTTGACTTTTCCCATTTTTCAAAAGTTACAGCAGAGGAATTAAGAAAAATAGAATCGATCGTCAATGAACGGATCCGGGCCGACATCCCTTTGAAAGAGGATCGGGGAATTCCAATCAGCGCAGCAGAAAAAGCTGGCGCCAGAATGTTGTTCGGTGAAAAGTATGGTGAGAAAGTAAGGATGATAACCTTTGATCCCGCATTTTCGATTGAATTATGCGGAGGCTGCCACGTTCCATCCACCGGACGAATTGGGTTTTTCAAAATCACATCAGAAACCGCTGTCGCTGCAGGGGTTCGAAGAATAGAAGCTATTACTGCGCGCGCTGCGGAAAATTATGTTGAGCATCATTTGCAACAACTTGCTGCGCTGAAGCAGGAATTAAAACATCCGGCCGATGCGTTGAAGGCGATCCGTGATCTCCAGCAGGAAATCAAAACCCTTCGGCAGCAATTGGAAGAAGTTGAAATAGAAAAAGCAGCCGGAATTAAACAACAGGTGCTCAATGAAGTAAAAGTGATCAATGGTATTCACCTGGTCAGCCGGGAAGTAGCCATCCAAGATCAGAAACTATTAAAGACGCTGATCTATCAGGTAGGCCAGGAACTTGGAGGATCATCTTTCTTGCTGCTGGGCACCCGTGAATCGGGCAAAGCGCAACTAATGTTATACATCAGTGAAGACCTCGTGAAATCCAAAAAACTGCATGCCGGAAATATTATCAAGGAACTTGCCCAATCTATCCAGGGTGGCGGTGGGGGCCAGCCATTCTTTGCCACGGCAGGAGGAACCTTGCCGGAAGGATTGCATGAAGCTTTGCAAAAGGCACAAGGATTTGTAGCGCAATAATGCAAATCCATCATCATCAAATCACCAGGTATCACTGACATGAAGGCACCCAACACCATTCGGATCGGAGTGGCAGGCGCAGGCCACCTCGGCAAATATCACATTGAATGCCTGAAACGAATTCCTGGATTTGATTTGGTCGGATTTCATGATGCGGATCCGGACCGTGCTGCTGAAATTGCCAAACAATATGAAATCGCAGTCTATCCGTCATTTGAAGCTTTGTTAGACAATACCGAAGCACTTTGCATCGTCACTCCTACCGTTACCCACTATGAACTGGCGGTGAAGGCGATGGAAGCAGGCAAGCATTTATTTATTGAAAAGCCCCTGACGGATCATCCGGAAACCAGCCATGACCTGGTAGCCAGGCTAAAAGAAAAAAACCTGGTAGGACGAGTGGGCCACGTAGAGCGTTATAATCCAGCTTTCCTGGCCGCGCAAAAAATTGGCATTCATCATCCATTGTTTATCGAAGCCCATCGTCTCGCTCCATTTAATGTCCGGGGACTGGATGTACCAGTCGTGATGGATCTGATGATTCATGACATCGATCTTGTATTGTTCATGGTAGGAGATGAAGTGGATCATATAGAAGCCAATGGAGTAGGTGTGGCAGGAGCGACGGCAGATATTTGCAATGCCCGGATCACTTTTAAAAACAGAGCGGTAGCCAACCTTACCGCCAGTCGCATTAGTCTAAAGCAAATGAGGAAGCTGAGATTATTTCAGCGCGATCAGTACATGGCCATTGATTTTCTTCAACATGAGGTGCAGGTCGTGAAGTTGCTTCATGAAGAACCCGCTGATCAATTGTCAATGAAAATGGACCTTCCGGATGGGGCCAGGTGGATCGCAGCAGACAATCCTGATGTCACCAAACACAATGCGATTGAAGCAGAGTTAATTGAATTTCACCAGGCCATCGTTTCCGGAGATGGTACCGGTGTGACTTTCGCCCAGGCAGCACAAGCAGTGGATGTGGCGTATAAGATTATGGGGCAACTCACCAGTTATGAACATGTACAACCTATATAAACTCATTTTTCCAGCATTGTTTTTTTTAGCGTTGTCCGCATGCAACGTGATCAATCCGGATGAACAGGTGCCGACCATCATTCATGTAGAGCCATTCGCTATGCAGATCGAACCAGGCCAGGGTAGTGGAAATATCCGGATTCCGGAAACCTGGGTGTATGCGAATGGAAACAACCTGGGTGCGTTCGCGCCACCGTTTGACTTGCATTACCTGGAAGAAGGTTCTACGGAGGTTGTGTTGCGACCTGGTATTCGTAACAATGGCATTGCGAATGATGCGATCATCTATCCCATGCTTGAAGGATATGCCCTGCATATAGATGCTGTACCCGGAGAAAGGACAGAAGTTCATCCAACGACCCGCTATAAATCCAATGCAGTATTCAGCTTACTGGCTGATTTCGAAGTGTCCAATGACTTTGTAGAAAATCGGGACACATTTCCGGCGAGTATGTTCATCCGTTCTCAGCAAGATGTTTTTGAAGGAGATTGGGCGGGACAAATGATTGTTACCAAGGAAGGAAAGTACGCGGAAGTCACGCATAGCATTGCAATGGGAGAATTGCCCTTTACTGCACAACGACCTACTTACCTGGAATTGAGATATAAGAATGAAGTGCCCTTTTATGTAGGTATTATCGGTCTGGATCTCAGCGGAAACAAATATTCGAAATTCTTTTACCTGGCTTATCCTACAGATGAATGGAATATGGTCTACCTGGACCTGACCGGCTATATCCTGGAATCAGCTTTGCCGGCCTATAAAATCGTCTTTAGTGCTGTTTATCCGGTGGACGGCACCGCCAGCCAGTATAATTGCTTTGTAGACAACATCAAAGTCGTTCATTTGTAATCTCATGAAGCGACTCAGGCGTTTCCACATGTTCCTTTATGCCTGTGCTGACCTGGTGTCAGCCATGCTCGCCTGGGCGTTATTCTATTACTATCGTGCCCTGGCAGAAGGGAAGTCGTTTGACCATGGCGTCAAGGATGATCCTAATTTCTGGTATGGACTCGTCATTGTGCCCATTGCCTGGATCATCTTTTATTGGATTTTTGATCGCTACCAGGATATCTATCGACTGTCGAGGCTGACGACCCTGATCCGTACCTTCTTTCTTTCGCTGTGTGGGGTGATCATTATTTTCTTCACCCTGCTACTGGATGATAAGGTGGACAACATCAATGATTATGTCCATTCCTTTTTCCGTTTGTTTGCTCTTCACTTCTGCATCACGGCATTTGTCCGCATGATCATCCTTACGCTGGCCAGCAGACGGCTGCGGTCAGGTAAGATTACTTATTCGACCATCATTATCGGGGGCAATCAAAAAGCATTCGAATTATATGAGGAGATTCGAAGCAGGAAAAAAAGTCTGGGTAACCACCTGATTGGTTTCATTGAAAGCGAAGTCAATGGAGCCCAAGCCTTAAGCGGCAAATTACCCAGGCTGGGAACGCTTGATCAATTAGCAGACATCATCACTAAATACGAAGTGGAGGAAGCCCTGATTGCAATCGAAACTTCTGAGCACAATAAATTAAAAGGCATCCTGGATGTCCTCTTTGATTTCAATGAAGAAGTCTTAGTCAAGATCATTCCTGACATGTATGATATACTGTTGGGCAGTGTCAAGATGAACTATCTGTATGGAGCTGTGCTGATCGAAATCCGCCAGGGACTGATGTCTAATTGGGAACGACTGGTGAAACGAATGATGGATATCCTGGCTGGTATCGGAGGATTGATCATCTTGACTCCGGCGCTCTTATATATTGCTATTCGGGTCAGGCTTTCTTCGCCGGGTCCGATCTTTTATTCACAAGAGCGTGTAGGCATTAACGGGAAGCCTTTTATGATCTATAAATTCAGATCCATGGTGACCGGGGCTGAACGTGATACACCCATGTTGTCCTTTGACGGAGATGATCGCTGTACGCCGTGGGGTGCGGTCATGCGTAAATGGCGACTGGATGAGCTGCCACAATTGTGGAATGTATTGGTTGGAGAAATGTCGCTGGTAGGCCCGAGGCCGGAGCGTAAATTCTTCATTGACCAGATCATGCAGCAGGCACCGCATTATAAGCACTTACTTAAGGTGCGACCCGGGATCACTTCGTGGGGTCAGGTCAAATATGGTTATGCCAGCAACATTGAGCAAATGCTGCAGCGATTGAAATTTGACATCCTGTATATTGAAAACATGTCCCTGAGCCTGGACATCAAGATCCTGTTTTACACGATCCTCATTGTGTTGCAGGGAAAAGGAAAGTAATTTCAGACTACCATGCAAAGCAAAACAAGGTGAAGCATAGCTCCACCCTGTCGTGCGTTATAGGTTTCCGTGAATCTTAGATTCTCTTGCGGCGAGGTTTGTCGTCAAAGTCGTCATCGTAACGACGGCGTGGGCGGTCATTATCCTGAAAGCGATCATTGTTGCGTGGGCGGTCGTTGCTGTTCCAGCGATCATTGGGCCTCGGTCCACTTGCGGGGCGACGATCGTTTCCTCCTGCGTTGAAAGAAGGGCGATATCCACCGCTGCGGTTTCCACCCTGACGGTCATTACCGGATGGAGCAGGATCGGATTCCTTGACCAGGATTTCTTTTCCTTCCATTTGAATTCCGTTCAGGTTTTCAATCGCGGCTTTGCCTCCTTCATCGCTGGCCATTTCGACAAATCCATAACATTTGGATTTACCAGTTTCGCGGTCCATGATGATTTTGGCATCCACGACCTGGCCGTAGGATTCGAACATTGCTTTAAGCCTGTCAGAGGTCAGCGTCTGAGGCAGTTTAGCGACAAAAAGTTTCATTTATAAAAAAAATTGTTGTTTAAATGTGATGAAGAGTAAACAGCTGATCGAAGTATTAGTAAGCTAAAAACAAGGTCGCTGATTGCCTCACGTATGGTGTCAAAGGTAACGCAAAATATGAATTACAAATACCCTGTACGTACATGGAAAAATGAAATTATTCGCATGATGTAAGGGTAACGTAAATCCGGATTAGGAGTTCCCGGGGCAAAAAAAAACTCGCCCGGGAAATTTCCCCGGGCGAGTCTGGTGGAGCTAGTGGGAGTCGAACCCACGACCTCTTGCATGCCATGCAAACGCGCTAGCCAGCTGCGCTATAGCCCCTTTTTTTTATTTTTTAATCCTACATCACAGTCGAACCCACGACCTTCCCGCGGTATCGCGGGACGCGCTAGCCAGCTGCGCTATAGCCCCGTTTGGAATAAGGAATAATGAATATCGAATATCGAAGTCAGAAGTAGAAGTCGAACTTCAGAAGTCCGAAGTTGAAGTAAGAAGTTGAAGTCAGAAGTTTCCGATCAGGCTTTTGTTCTTTTCGATTCGATCCATCATCCTTTGATGAGGGAGGGCAAAAGTAACGGTTATTTTAAATAAAACGGAATTACCATAGTGGTAGAATGAGGGGCTGGTGAACAGGTTTCTGTTGCTTTAGGAAGCTTTCCATAGTTTTGTGTCAGCAATCCTATCCACTTTATGAAAGAAGTATTTATTGTAGCTGCTGTCCGGACCCCGATCGGAAGCTTTGGAGGCTCATTATCAAGCCTTTCGGCAACCGCATTGGGCGCCAGTGCGATTTCCGGGGCTTTAGCTGCTTCCGGGCTCTCTCCTGAAGCCGTCCAGGAAGTTTTCATGGGAAATGTCGTTTCCGCCAATCTCGGACAGGCTCCTGCGCGACAGGCTGCCCTGGGAGCAAAGCTTCCTTACTCAGTTCCCTGCACTACGGTTAACAAGGTTTGTTCGTCAGGGTTGAAATCAGTCATGTTTGGAGCGCAGGCGATTCAGCTCGGTCAGGCAGATATTATTGTAGCGGGCGGCATGGAGAGCATGTCCAATATTCCTTTTTATGTGCCCGGTGCGCGCTGGGGCTACAAGTACGGCAACGGAGAATTTATCGATGGGCTTGCGAAAGACGGGTTGACCGATGTCTATCACAAAACTGCGATGGGGGTGAGTGCTGACAAGACTGCAGAAAAATATTCCATTACTCGTGAAGCACAGGATGCTTTTGCCATTCAATCTTACCAGCGTTCACAGGAAGCTACGAAGTCCGGTAAGTTTAAAAATGAAATCATAGGTGTGGAAATCCCGCAAAAAAAGGGAGCAGCGCTGATGGTTGATCAGGATGAAGAATGCTTTAAAGTGGATTTTTCCAAAATCCCCGGATTACGCCCTGCTTTCACTCCGGATGGAACCGTCACCGCTGCAAATGCTTCAACCATTAATGACGGTGCTGCAGCCCTGATCCTGGCGAGTGAAGAAGCGGTTAAAAAATATGGACTGAAACCCATTGCCAGAATTGTTTCATATGCAGATGCAGAACAAGACCCGATGTGGTTTACCACTTCGCCTACACTAGCTGCACCTAAAGCCATGGACCGTGCGGGGTTGAATAAGAATGAAATTGATTTTTACGAAGTCAATGAAGCCTTTGCCGTAGTGACAATGGCTTTTGAGCAAGAACTTGATATCGATCATCAAAAGGTAAATATACATGGTGGTGCCTGCGCATTGGGACATCCCCTGGGAGCTTCCGGTGCCAGAATCCTGACTACCCTGATCCATGTATTGCATGAACAGCAAGGACGTTATGGACTGGCTACTTTATGTAATGGTGGTGGTGGTGCTTCGGCATTGATAGTGGAACGTGTATAAATATTATTTCAACCTCTCACTCCCGTTATATGCTGGCAAATAAAATCAGGGGTTATCTCCGGTTATTCTTGGTTTTTCTGGTTTCGTTTATCGCCTTCTTAATGGTGCTTTTCATCCGCCTGTTGCCGGTTAATCGTTACAAGTGGAGCCTGGGTGTCCGCAGATTTTGGTCGAAGACGTGTTTGTTAATCCTCAATTACCAGGTGGAAATGATCGGAAAATTTCCAACCGATCGCAATTATCTTTTCGTCGGCAATCACCGCTCTTCACTGGATCCTTTTGTCGGCCTGGCATACCTGGAAGCTAACCCGGTGAGCAGGGGAGATGTGCGCAAATATCCAATCGTGGGAAAAGGTGCAGAGATGACCGGAATCATCTTTGTGGATAAAGCCAGTAAGACCAGCCGGTCTGCTTCGAAGCAGGCTATCTATGATGCTTTGAAGGCGGGTAAATCCATTATGATTTATCCCGAAGGAAAGACCGGAGCTCAACCATTGACCGCTACTTTTCAAAAGGGATCGTACGATATGGCGGCCGAATTGGGTGTGCCGGTGATACCTTTCGTGATAGAATATAAAAGCCTGGCGGATTATTGGGATCACACGGATACCATGGCTGGTCACTATTTTAAAAACCTGGCTAAAGGTAAAACGGTAGTGAGGTTATCCGTGGGAGAAGTCATCCATGATGATAATGCATGGACATTATTGCGTAAATCGCAGCAGTGGATCAATGATGAGATCATCCGGCTCAGGTCCGATTGGGGTGGCTTGTCAGATGGTAAAGAGACTATCGAGGCTGCTCCGGTATAGCAGAAATCATAAGCGGGGAGTGAAACGTCATTCACCCATTCATTTAATATCTAAAATTCATCGAGTATGACTATTGGGGCGAAGCTGAGTGAGCGTTGTCAGGGTACGTGTGAGCTATGCAATAGTTTGCCGGCGAAACATGAGTATGTGGTTAGTCCGAAGAGTGACGACCGGATTGAAAACCAGGTGGCCATCTGCGATACCTGTTTTAGTCACCTGAATGATCAGGATCAGGGTGATTACTGGCGATGTGCGGAGGGTAGCATCTGGAGTGCGGAACCCAGTGTACAGGCCTTAAGTTATCGGATGCTGTATGCTAATCGGGATCAGCAATGGGCGAGCCAGGTTCTCAGTTCAGTTGATTTGGATGAAGACACCCTGGATTGGGCAAAGAATTCGTTTATCGTGGCCTCCGTTCATAAAGATGCTTTTGGAAATCAGCTGGTCAGTGGTGATACTGTCGTGTTGACGCAAGGGCTGGATGTGAAAGGAACCAGTTTCAGTGCGGCGAAGGGCACGATCGTGAAAAAGATCAGGCTGGTCAAGGAGAATACGGAGCAGATTGAAGGGAGGATTAATGATCAGACGATTGTACTGATGACAAAATTCGTAAAGAAAGGATGATCAATAAAGCTTCTATTGGGCGATACCATTGGAGCCGTGCAGGCATCGTTTAGCAGAATTAATGATCTGACTTAAGGAATGAGAATCAATCTCATGGTTGACTATGATTACACGGAATTTCGATCCTGCAGGTTGCCGTGACAGGAATAGATTTTTTAGTGGTTTGCATTGCAAAATAGTATTTGCGTTTGCATGGCAGATGATCTCCATATCTATTGCTACTGGTGCGCAATATCCTGAACTCCCAAGGTATTATATCCAGACTCCATTTGAATTGCCCTCAGGCGGTGAAAAATTTGTACCTCAGACAAGTTCAGATTTTCAGTTGGCGTTAAACCAGGCTCAACCCGGTGATGTGATCGAATTGCAGGCAGGTACCACTTACACGGGTCCTTTTAATTTACCCGAAAAAACGACTGGAGCTGGTTGGATCTACATTATCACTTCCGCCTATTCTTCGCTACCTTCTCCCTGTAACCGCGTAAGCATTGACGATGCTGCCAATATGCCGAAGCTCGTAGTTAAAGCAGGGAGTGGTGGTGCGATCAATACAGCATCGAGAGCTCACCATTACCGATTTGTTGGTATCGAATTTAAGCCAGTCGCCAACCATTTTGTATACAATATTGTGTATATCGGAAATGGTGAAACACAGGCTTCCAGTCTGCCCCATGATCTGGTTTTCGATCGTTGTTATATACATGGTGATCCTTCCGCTGGAAGTCGAAGGGGTGTGTTGATGAATGGGGCCTATATTTCTGTGATAGATTCCTATATCGCTGACTGCAAAGAAGATGGTGCTGACAGTCAGGCCATGGCAGCTTACAGCACTACAGGACCTTTAAAAATTACCAACTGTTACCTGGAAGGGGCGGGAGAAAATGTAATCTTTGGAGGTGCAGATCCTGCTATTCCTCAGTCGGTTCCTTCCGATATCGAGATACGTTGCAATACTTTTTTCAAACCATTGTCCTGGATGAGTGAAGACTGGGATATTAAAAATTTGCTTGAATTTAAAAATGCACAGCGTGTACTGGTGGAAGGAAATCATTTTGAGAATAACTGGCCCAATGCGCAGTCCGGATTCGCATTATTATTTACTCCTCGAAATCAAAACAATACGGCTCCCTGGTCAGTAGTCCAGGATATCACGTTACGGTTCAACACCTTTGAGAATATTGCGCAGGGTTTAAATATGTCTGGTTTTGATGCCCCCAATGTAAGTCAGCGGACTTCCCGGATATTGATTCAACATAATGTGTGGGAGGTCACCAACCTTGGGATGGGCGGAGATGGTCGATTGTTTCAGGTGTTGAATGGCCCTACGGATGTTATTTTTGATCACAATACAGGCTTTACTACAAATGCCTACATGGTCTCCGACGGTACTCCGAAAACGGACTCTTTCGTTTTCATCAATAACATTGTGACCCACGCTAATTATGGGTTTATTGGAAGTGGCACTGCTTATGCGAATACCACGCTGGCCATGTATTTCCATCCTAACTGGACGGTTCAATCCAATCTTGATATTGGTGGAGCTGCGTTCAATTATCCGGCAGGAAATTATTTTCCTGCAAATATTGCTTCTGTTGGGTTTGTCGATTATGCAAATAGGGACTATCGATTGAGTCCATCCAGCATATATAAGAACGTAGGGACAGATGGCCAGGATCCCGGGGCTGATATGGATGCCATAGCCCTCGCAAGCCAATACATTTGCGATAGTGTAACCGGGATTGATGATATCTCCAACTCCTTCTTTTCGTTCACCCTTTATCCAAATCCAGCTAATGAAACGGTAAGTGTTAAACTGACTACCGATCAACCAATCCAACACCTGGTGATCCTGGACATAAATGGCCGAATGGTTTGGAATGCTCCTCAAGGTGAGTGGCTGGAAGAAATCAATACCTCGGGCTGGGCAAACGGGATTTATTTTGTTCGGATAGAGTCAAATCACCAGGTAGCTTTCAGCAAAGTGATTATCCAGCACTAAAGCTTGCTATCCAGCAAATCCCTTTAAAAACACAGGCAGTCTTTGTTGGTGGATTAGAATAATAATCTTATCTTTGCAGCCCTTTTATAAGAAAAGGGAAGAAACATTGAGGGGTAAAGTCCCGCTTTGCGGCGGGAGTAACTCGTCGGTACAAGAGGTTGCAAGTTCAAGTCCTGAAGAGGATTTAAAAGATAAATATCGCGGGGTGGAGCAGTTGGTAGCTCGTCGGGCTCATATCCGCCTGAGGCGGACGCAGGTTCAAGTCGAAAAAATAAAATTCCTTTGAATGAAAAGGAATAAAGAAACATCGCGGGGTGGAGCAGTTGGTAGCTCGTCGGGCTCATATCCGCCTGAGGCGGACGCAGGTTCAAGTCGAAAAAATAAAATTCCTTTGAATGAAAAGGAATAAAGAAACATCGCGGGGTGGAGCAGTTGGTAGCTCGTCGGGCTCATAACCCGAAGGTCGTAGGTTCAAGTCCTGCCCCCGCTACTACAAGGCACTAAGAAATTAGTGCCTTTTTTTTGCCTGTATGAAAACTTTTAAAGTCTACGTGCTTCATTCTCGGGAGCACGACAAAATCTATATTGGTTATACTTCAGGCCTTGAACAAAGGATGCTTTCCCATAACTACCTGGGAAAGAAAGGATGGACGGTTTCTTTTCGCCCCTGGATCCTGATTCACTCGGAAATTTTCTCAACCAAATCAGAAGCTATGAAAAGAGAAAAGGAATTGAAAGGAGCCAAAGGACGTGAATGGATTAGAACACAAATTCTTAAAAAGGAATAGGTAGGGCTCATATCCGCCTGAGGCGGACGTAGGTTCAAGTCCTGCCCCCGCTACTACAAGGCACTAAGAAATTAGTGCCTTTTTTATTTAAACTTCATCAGTTGCAGGCTAAGCATAATGACCACCAGGGTGACCCCTACATCCGCAGCAATGGCTAATGCGAGATTGCTGTAACCCAGAAAAGCAAGCAGAATGAAAATGATTTTGATGATGATGGCTCCCAGGGTATTGAATTGAATACGACGATAAGTAGCACGCCCCAGCCTGATTAAAAACGGAAGTAAGGAGAGGCGATCATTCATCAAAGCAATGTTAGCCGTTTCGATTGCAGTATCACTTCCGGCTGCACCCATTGCAATTCCTACCGTCGATTGTGCCAGCGCAGGCGCATCATTGATCCCATCTCCCACCATGGCTACCTGACCATAGCGCGTGAGAAGCTCTTTTACTTTCTCGGTTTTATCTTCCGGAAGCAATCCTCCACTATAATCTTCGATGCCAAGTTGTGCAGCTACAAACGCTGCAGCTTTTTCATGATCACCGGTCAGCATAACGGGTTTAATCCCCATCCGTAGCAATTCTTGGATCACTTCCCGACTGTCTGCTTTGATTTCATCCGTGAGTCCGATAATCCCTGCGACGCCATCACCGAAACTTACCACCACACTGGTTTTTCCTTCATCCGATAAAGACTCCACAATGTCTTCAGCTTGTTTTGTGATGGGTTGAGATTCCCTGATGAAATCCAGTTTGCCAATCAGTACTGTTTCATCTTCACATACCAGGCACTCCGCTTTAGCGCCCTTGCCCATGACGCTTTCAAATTTGTGTGCTTTGTGCGGAATAAATCCTTCTTTTTGAGCAGCCACCACAATAGCTTCCGCAAGAGGATGTTCAGAAAATAATTCAGCACCCGCCGCACAGGCCAGTAATTCTTTTTTATCCCTGAGATGTAGCGGAATGACATCCGAAACAATGGGTTGTCCGCTAGTCAGCGTCCTGGTTTTATCTAAGGCGATGGCTTTAATTTTTCCAATGGCTTCCATGTATTTTCCGCCTTTCACCAGGATCCCTTTTGAAGAAGCATTGCCGATGGCGGCATAGACTGCGATCGGTGTGGAGATCACTAACGCACATGGACATGCAATCACCAACAGGGTAATCGCCTGGCTGAGCCATTTATCCACAGGTTCATGCTGAAGCAAAACAGGTATGGCAAACACCAGTAAGGCCATGACGAAGACTGCCGGGGTATACCACTTTGAAAAACGCTGAATGAATTTTTGGGTATCACTCTTATTCTTCTGTGCTTCAAATGTAAGACGCACAATTTTTGAAAATGTAGTGTCTTCCGACAATCGGGTGGTTTCTGCCTCGATAAAGCCATGTTTATTGAGCGTTCCTGCATAAATGATATCTCCGGGATGTTTATCATTCGGAATGGGTTCTCCGGTAATGGCAGCTTCATCAATCGATGTATTTCCTGAAATGATTTTACCATCCATGGGTATGTAGTCCCCGGGCTTGACCTGGATAATGGTGCCAACTGGAATCTTGTCCAGGTATGTCTCTTGCTGGGTGACTTTCACGAAAGCTGTCTTAGGCGCTTTATTGACTAATTCAGCTATTGCGGTTTTACTGCTGGTAATGCCGATTTCTTCCATCGCTTCACTCAGCGTATAGAGTACAATCACGACAGCCGCTTCAGGATATTCACACAGGTAAAAAGCTGCCAATACGGCAATCGTCATCAACAGGTTAATACTGCTAAAGTCCAGCTTCGTGAGTGCTTTGAGACCATTCCAAAGGACGGTATGTCCTATGCCGAGCACGAAAGCTCCAAAAATGATCGGAGCATAAGGCATTGGAAGCTGAATGCCTGCCAGGGATAAAATTTCCAGCCCCACCACAGCAATCACCGCAGTGAGGAGGAATACAAATTTTTTATCCCGTAAAGGCAATTGTAGCATCGTCAAAAATTTAATCCGTCAGCTGGTTTTGATGAACCAATATAAATAGACTTTCCTGGGCCCTTGTGGCCTGTGTAATCCCTTATAAATTTAATGTTCATGAGCTTCGCCTGCATTGGTCATTTTCGAGAGCAGAAAAAATGCTCCTTTGACCACATATTGTGCATCAGCCGGTACCTCTTCCAGGGCAATTAACTGAGTATATCCCAGTTCAGACACTCCTTTTTTGACCAGAATCCGTTTGAACACAATGGCTTCTGCAGTTGGCTCCGTTTGAGCATGGTCATGGCCCTCAAGTTCGTGTGCCTTATCTTCTGCATGTTCATGAGGAGCTTCAACATCATGAGGACCGGTCAGGATAAAAACATAATCCCGTCCCTGATCATTTACAAATGCTTCATTTGGAAGTGCAGCCACAAATTTATTATCTACATTGATCAGGGCAGTCACACTCATCCCTTCAATCAAATCCTGTTTGTTGCCCTTCACAATGGCATGAACTGCTACCGCTTTATTTTCATTTTCAAAAAGCGTACCCACTGAAAAAATTTCTGCTGTATAGTTCTTATCAGGAAGGTTGGTCAGGATAAAATTGATGACTTGTCCTTTCTTCAGGAAGGGCAGGTCTTTTTCAAATACATACAAGTCAAGATGCAATGAACTATTATCTACGACCTCAGCGATGGGAATGGATACATCTACACTGGCACCGATATTCACCAGTACATTCCCTACCGACCCACTTAAAGGACTTGGTATAGCAATCTGACTTACTAAGTGCCCTGATGATAAGTTGGATGCGTTAATACCCATCAGTTGAAGTTGTTGTTTCAATGAGGCCTGCCTGATTTCGAGACTTTGCAGTTCTGCTTCAGCAGCCTGAAGTGTTTTTAAAGCACCTGCATTTCCACCTGATAATTCCTGTTGTCGCTTCACTTCCGTCCCGGCTAACATGATTTTAGGACCTAAACTCAGGTATTCCTCCTGGATCGAAATGAATTGTGGATTAGAGACAATTGCAATGGTCTGTCCACGGGCAATTTTGCTTCCCGGATTGACGAGCAACGATTTGATGATGCCGGGGAAGGGAGATGAAATGGTTGCTTTATTCTGATTGGGGACTTTCAAAAAACCATTTGACTTCAGGGTGGAAGTCAGGTTTTTGTGCCTGATCGTATCGAGCTGGAGCTGAATGCTTTTCATTTGAATGCTGTCCAGCGTAACTTCGTTGACCAGTTCGTCCTGATGCATTTCTCCCTCATGTTCATGCCCCTCTTCTGACGAGGTGCGGTTACATGCGATCAGGATGAATAAGAAAAGTACCCATCCTCCCTTCTTCATGAGCAAAGGCATCGTGGATCGGTTTATATGGGATTGAATGATATTTTTCATACTTGGTAGAATTACCGGTTAATGATAAAATGGTATTGGATGACGGCCTGATTATAGTCGTTCAATGCCTCCAGGTATTGTTGGCGGATATTTACCACCTGGGCCAGGAATGTCGAGAGTTCTGCAAAACTGGTATTCCCTGCCCGGTAGGATTGATTAGCTGCTGCAAGAATGGCATTGGCCTGGGCAAGTCCGACTTCTTCAAAATAAGTCAGCGCTTCTTCCGATTTTTTTACGGCTTCCATGCTTTGTAGCTGAAGCGTTTGAAAATGCTGTGTTTGGATTTCCAGCATTTTAGCCTGTACATCACGTTCAATCTGAGCTGCCTCTTCGAGGGATTTATAAGTCCTGCCCAGCAAAGGGACATTGACGGAAAAGGAAAATCCGGAAACAGGAATTGCTGCGCCGTATAAGCGTTGACTAAATACTCTGCCAGCATATTCAGGCGCCCTGAGTTTTTGCTGCACTCGAATATTGGCTTCTGCCACGGCGAGCATAGCCTGTTGTTTGGCTAACAGTGGATTGCTGGTCTCTGCCAGTTCAGGATCAAAAGGAATTTTTATCAATGGCCCGCGTACAGGTAAATACAGTGCTGAATCATTTAAAGCCTGGGATAAATTCAATTGTTGGTACGCCAGGTCATGTTCAAGCTGACGGAGTTGCATTTTTATTTCCTGAGCACGCGCTTCCGCTGAAATGCTCTCTATGCCGGGAGCTTCTCCGGTTCTGACCCGCAATTTGGCCACCTCTGACAAACTCGCATAAATGCTGTCTAATTGAAGAAATAACTTTTCCTTTTCCTCGATATACCAAAGCTCATAATAGGCAGAACTTACATTCCTGGTAACCTCAGCTTGTGTAATGGCAACGTTACTCTCTGCCAAACGAACCTGACTCTTTAATAATCCACGCTGAGCTTTGTACACGCCTGGAGATTTCATTTCCTGGGACAATCCTATTTTCCAGATACCGGTTTGATCATCAGGAGAAAAATCTTCATTCTCAATGAAAATGCCGGTCTTGGGAATATCAAACCAGGAATTGCTTAAGGCACTGGCTTTGGATATTTCCAGCTGGTTGGATTGCAATGAAAGATTGTTTTGCAAAGCGGTCGCTGATGCCTGTTGTAAAGTTATCCTGCTTGCCTGTTGTGCATTAGCCAGGGAGACCATGAATAATAACATTCCGACGATCACTGTCGATATTGAGGTCTGATTCATCTTTCCGGTTTTTTTAGTTGAAAAAATGATGTACAGCAATGGCAGTACAATCAGGGTTAGAAAAGTGGCCGTGAATAAACCGCCAATCACAACCGTTGCAAGTGGCTTTTGAACTTCGGCTCCAGCACCAGTTGAGATCGCCATCGGTAAAAATCCCAGTGAAGCAACAGTTGCTGTCATTAGTACTGGTCTAAGTCTGAGGCGTGTTCCTTCCAATACACGATCTACAGCACTGATCATTCCTTCCTTTTTGAGTTGATTAAAAGTGGCAATGAGTACAATTCCATTCAATACGGCGACACCAAACAAAGCAATGAAGCCTACTCCGGCTGAGATCGAAAACGGCATGCCTCTAAGCAATAGCGCAATTACTCCTCCGACCGCTGACATGGGAATTGCTGTAAAGATCAGGGCAGCCTGACCAAACGATCTGAAGGTGAGATACAGCAGAATGAAGATTAACCCTAAAGCAAGCGGAACGGCGAGCGCGAGTCGGGCATTGGCTTTTTCCAGATGTTCAAAGGTGCCGCCAAACGTATAATAGTAACCAGGGGGCAGGGTTATTTCGGAATCCATTTTCTTTGAAATTTCTTCCACCACAGATTGCACATCTCTGCCATTGACATTAAAGCCCACGACAATGCGTCGCTTTCCACTATCTCGACTGATCTGAGCAGGACCTTGTCTGAACTCCACCGTGGCAACCTGGTTAAGCGGAACCTGATTTCCGGAGGGCGTGGCCACCAGTAATTCACTGACATCGTCAATCGAAGTTCGATGCGTGCTGTCCAGTCGTACCACCAGGTCGAATTTTCGTTCGTTTTCGAAAACCACACCAGCAGTTTCACCAGCAAAAGCTGTACTCACCGTATGATTTACCTGCTCCACGTTCACTCCATAATTAGCCAAACGAACCCGGTCATAAATAATAGTGATCTGCGGCAATCCGGTTGTTCGTTCTATTTGAGGTGCAGTAGTGCCTTCTACGGTTTGAATAACGGAAGCGATTTTAGGAGCAATGGTCGCCAGCGTGTCGATATTTTCTCCGAAGACTTTGACAGCTACATCCTGCCGGATCCCGGTCATCAATTCATTGAATCGCATTTGAATGGGTTGATTGGCTTCAAAAAACACACCAGGTATAGCAGATAATTTTTCTTCCATCAGCCTGGATAGTTCACGATAATCATGGGTAGTGCTCCATTCTTTAATGGGCTTCAGGATGATCATCATATCGGTCGCTTCCGGCGGCATCGGATCGGTAGGCACTTCGGCAGAACCTGTTTTTCCTACCACCATCTTTACTTCTGGAAATTCCATCAGGAGTCGTTCTGCCTGCATAGAAGTTTCAATGCTTTGCGACAGCGAGGCGCCCATGGGAAGAATACAGTGAAAGGCAAAATCACCTTCCTGCAGTTGTGGAATAAATTCTCCTCCCAGTCGTGTGAAAATCCAAACTGAAATAAAAAAGAGTAGCACGGTGCCTGCGGTTACGAGATACTTTATCCGGATAGCTCCTTTCAATAGGGGTGCATAGATTCGTTGCAGTCCTTCCATCATCCGGTCGGAGATATTTTTCTTTTGAGAAATGATTTTCGGAAGAAACCAGGCTGACATCATAGGGATATAGGTCAGCGACAAGAGCAATGCTCCAAGGATGGCAAATCCAACGGTTTGGGCCATAGGGCTGAACATTTTTCCTTCTATCCCTACGAGCGAAAGGATGGGAATGTAGACCATGAGGATAATGATTTGACCGAAGGCTGCGGAATTCATCATCTTTTTCGCACTACCTCCGACTACGTCATCCATTTCATGTTGTGTGAGTCTGCTGCCTTCAAGAGGTTTTCGAAGACCGATGGCATGCATAGTCGCTTCGACGATGATCACTGCACCATCTACAATCAGCCCGAAATCAATGGCCCCAAGGGACATGAGATTTGCACTTACGCCAAATACATTCATCATCCCCAGTGCAAATAACATGGAGAGCGGAATAGCGCTTGCGACAATGAGGCCAGCACGCAGGTTGCCCAGGAATAGTACCAATACAAAAATTACAATCAAAGCACCCTCTATGAGATTAGTCTCTACCGTTTTGATCGCGCGATCGACCAGGTCGGTTCTATCCAGAAAAGGTTCAATGACGATATCATCGGGTAGTGATTTTTGGATGACTTTCATTTTGGCTTTTACGCGCTCCACCACTTCAGCGCTGTTGGCGCCTTTCAGCATCATCACAATGCCACCTACGGCCTCCTTCTCTCCCTTATAGGTTAAAGCTCCATAGCGAATAGCACCTCCAAATCGAACATCTGCCACATCGCCGATTAAGACAGGAATTCCATTTGAAGATTGTTTGACAATAATTCTTCTGATGTCATCCAGGGAGCTCACCAGGCCAATGCCCCGGATGAAATAAGCATTGGGCTTTTTATCAATGTAGGCGCCACCGGTATTCTCATTGTTGTTCTGCAGCGCTGTGAAAATTTCCGGGATGGTGATATTCATCGCACGTAAGCGGTCCGGGCTGATTGAGACTTCATATTGTTTGAGGATCCCACCAAAGCTGTTCACTTCCGCAACACCAGGAGTGCCATAGAGTTGGCGGGCCACAATCCAGTCCTGCATGGTTCTGAGCTCCATCGGTGAATAATTGGTTGTACTGCCAGGAGCCGGATGAAGCACATACTGATAGATTTCTCCAAGGCCAGTGGATACAGGTGCTAATTCTGGTCTGCCAATACCGGCAGGAATTTCTTCTTCAGCCTCACGAATCTTTTCGCCTACCAATTGTCGTGCGAACCAGATATCGACTTTGTCATGAAAGACTACCGTTAACACCGAAAGTCCGAATCGTGAAATAGAACGGAACTCTTCCACATCCGGCAGGTTGGAAAGCGCTTGTTCGATTGGGTAGGTGACAAATTGTTCTACTTCCTGTGCTGCCAGCGTAGGGCAAAGGGTAATAATCTGTACCTGGTTGTTAGTGATATCCGGTACGGCATCAATGGGCAGTTTGCTGGCACTCCAAAGTCCCCAGATCATCAGTGCCAGGGTCATCATCACGATGATGAGCTTGTTCCGGATACTGAACAAAATAATTTTTGTTAACATGGAAAGGCATTAATCGTTTTCAATATGCCTATGAGCAGATCATAGACAAAGCATCTTCAGGTCAGCATGGCTACCCGATGAAAGTCAGAAATAGAAAAAACGATTAACCCAGTTTAGGAGGTTGCCAAATGGAATGCACTTCATAGGACAGAAATGCAACATAGTAAGTGGCAGGTGCTGATTGATGCTCAGACTTTAAGGTTTGGATGGCTGGAAATTGAATGAAGCAAGCGGAAGAAGTGCAGCAGGAACAATAGCAGAAAGGTGAACAACCATCGGTCGTATGATCCTGATCCTTTTCATTAGAACAGGCAGACATTTTGACGTCACCCATGCCTCTGTTGCAAGCCCTGGTATCTCCGCAGGGGAGGCATGCCAGGAACAGCATATACAGACTCATCGTGATAGCAAAGTGCTTCATGGAGTGCAAAGGTAGTGGAAATTTCAACGATTGAGGTGAATAGGGGAATGATCCTGCAGAGGTCGTGACCAATTATGTGGCAGAGATAAAAGAATTTCAGGTGATCAAGTCTTCCATTAATGATAAGGATCCACATCAATCGACACCCGGACCGTGGAAAGTAATTTCTTTTTCACAATACCTGTCTGAAATTCCCTGATGGCTGATTTGATGTGGTTGATCAGGTTGCCATCTTTTTCCAACTTTATATAGACGAGATGGATAAATTGATTGCGGACTCGGCCAACAGTCGGTACAGAGGGTCCCAAAATTCGATGACCAAAAACAGGTTTCAATTCGAGCACCAGCAGTTCAGCTGCTTCGCGTGAGGTATCAAAATTTTTGTGACGAATCGTGACGGCGATCTGACGGTAAAAAGGCGGATAATGAAATAATTCCCTTTCCCTGATTTCGCGTTTGAAAAAAGAAACGTAATCACCGCCAATGACATCCTGCAATACAGGATGATCCGGCTGATATGTTTGAATCATCACCTCACCCTGTTGACCTTTTCTTCCTGCACGTCCACTGACCTGTACGAGCGTTTGAAAAGTGCGCTCTGCCGCCCGAAAGTCCGGAAAATGCAATGCCTGATCCGCATAGACTACGCCAACTAATCCCACATGATCAAAATCCAAACCTTTCGTCACCATTTGAGTGCCGACGAGAATATCAATTTCTCCTTTTTCAAATTCGTAGATGAGTGTTTCCAGGTTGTGTTTGCCCCGCGTCGTGTCTAAGTCCATTCGCCTGATGGTGGCTTCCGGAAATATCGCTGACAATTCATCTTCAATCTTCTCGGTGCCATAACCTTCCAGGACTAAACGAGGTGATCCGCATGCCGGGCAAATGTTGACCAGCGCTTTTACCGATCCACAGGTATGACAGGATAAAATATTTCGCGCTTTGTGATAAGTCAGCGCCACATCACATTGATCACATTCTGCCACCCAGTTGCATACGCCACATTTCAAAACAGGTGCGTAGCCTCTCCGGTTTTTATAAATAATGACTTGTCGATCAGAGGCGAGTGTTTTCTTAATGGCATTGATCAGGGAATGACTATACATGGTCCCCTCGGCTGACTTATCCTTTCGGCTGTCGATCAGCGTGACTTGCGGGAGATCCATACCCTGAAATCTTTCTTTCAATTCTACCTTTCCATATTTTCCCGACTCTGCATGAAAGTAGGTTTCCACGGAAGGGGTTGCAGATCCCAGGATGACTTTTGCATTGAATTCCCTGGCTAATACAATCGCCATATCGCGTGCCTGGTACCGTGGATTCGGTTCCTGTTGTTTATAACTCAGATCATGTTCTTCATCGACGATGATGAGTTTAAGATTTTGAAACGGCAGAAAAATACTTGATCGAACACCGGCTACAATCGGAATTCCCTGCATGATTTGTTGCCACAGATCCACCCGTTCATGTTCGGTCAGTCGGCTATGTGAGATCGTGATTTGTTTGCCATACCTCTGCTTGAGGCGTTTGAGAATCTGTACACTCAATCCAATTTCAGGCACGAGATACAACACCTGCCCGCCGCGCTGAATGATTTCACTGATCAATTCGGTATACAATAAGGTCTTACCACTCCCCGTGACTCCATGTAACATCACTACGTCATGTTCCTTCCAGGCGGTCTTAATTCCCCGCAGGGCATCCTTCTGCACTTCTGTAAGTTCCGTTTCCATCGGGATGGCATCTCCTCCATATCTATCCATCCGGTTGATCTCCTGGAATACCTCAATGAAAATCTCTTTATTAATCAGGGTATCGAGTACGCTTTGACTGACCTCTGCTTTTGCCAGTAAATTTTTTGGCTCGACAGGAATCACCTGCTGATTGGTCAGCACGAGATAACTTAAGATCAGGCGGGTTTGCTTTTCAGCTTTTTCCACCTGTTCAAGTGCTTTCATCATTCCGTCCTCCTGGGCATAGGCAGGAGCGAGTTGCACCAATTTGATCTTTTTAGGGATGTAGCGTTCTTCGAGTTCTTCGATGACCACAATCAGCCCGAGTTGATACAAGGTCACGATATGCGGGTAGAGGACTTTCAATCCACTGGTCTTTTCGAGTTCCTCGAGGGTGATAGCATCCCTGGGCTGGATGATGCGAAAGATGGCATAGAGAGGATCACCGAGCTGAAGGATTTTATCTTCATCGACCTGACCGATAGCTTTGATTACAGTTTCGCTGGAAAGCAGGTATGCTCCCGGCAAGGCAGCCCGCATGATTTCACCTATCGTGCAACAATAATAATTGGCCATCCACCGCCACCACTTATATTGCCAGTCGAGAATGACCGGGTACTGGTCCAGGAGGCTAATGATTTGCTTGGTTTTATGTGCCGGCGCGGAAGCTTTTGAATTGACAATCAGTCCGGCATATCGTTTTCTGGAGCCAAATTGCACTTCCACCCGTTTTCCAAAGGAGATCTGTGAAACCAGTTCAGGAGGTACCTGGTAGGTATACGTACTCTCCAGGGCCAACGGCAGGAGGATTTCAACATATACTTCAGGTCCGGGGGGCATAGCGCGAAGGTCTGAAAAAAACTGGCTGGCCTTCAAAAATGAATCAACTAGTGCGAATCACGCAAGTACAATTAATTTTACACCGAATTGTTTAACCACCTGTAATGACGCATCTTTCTGAACAAGAGATCATAAGACGGCAAAATCTGCAAAAAATCATCGACCTGGGCATCAATCCGTATCCGCCCGAACTCTACCCGGTGAATGCCTATGCCGCTACCATTCTCAAAGAATTTGATCCGGAGCAGAAAAATTTTCAGGATGTCGTCATTTCCGGCCGGATGATGTCCTACCGGATCATGGGGAAAGCTGCATTCTGTGAAATCCAGGACAGTACGGGTCGAATCCAGGTATATGTCAACCGTGACCAGATCTGCCCGGGAGAAGATAAGACACTCTATGACACGGTCTTTAAGCATTTACTGGACCTGGGAGATTTCATCGGTATTAAAGGTTATGTATTTATTACCCGGACTGGTGAGACCTCCATTCATGCAAGTGAACTCACCTTACTTAGTAAGTCGCTCAGGCCGCTTCCGGTAGTGAAAGTGGATGCAGATGGGGTAGTGCATGATGCTTTTACAGATCCTGAACAACGATATCGTCAGCGATATGTGGACCTCAATGTCAATCCGGATATACGCAAAGTGTTCGTGGATCGCACAAGGATGTACAATACGATGCGCAGGTATCTCAATAATCTCGGATACCTGGAAGTGGAAACCCCTGTTTTACAACCTTTGTATGGGGGTGCTGCTGCCCGTCCCTTCAAGACCCATCACAATACGCTCGACATGACGCTGTATTTGCGCATTGCCAATGAGCTTTATCTCAAGCGCCTGATTGTGGGCGGGTTTGATGGAGTGTATGAATTCAGTAAAGATTTCCGGAATGAAGGCATGAGTCGTTTTCACAATCCTGAATTCACGCAAATCGAATTGTATGTTGCCTACAAGGATTATGAATGGATGATGAACCTGGTAGAAGAAATGGTGGAGCAGGTAGCTTTGGATATTCATGGTGATACGAAGGTGCAGGTAGGAGAGCATTTGATTGATTTCAAACGTCCATGGAAACGGTTTACGATGTTTGAAGCGATCCAGCATTTCACCGGTGTGGATATCAGTGAAATGGATGAGGTGAAATTGAGAGAAACTGCCCGGAATATGAAGATTCATATTGAGCCAGGACTCGGAAAGGGTAAAATTATAGATGAAATTTTTGGAGAAAAATGTGAAGCACAGTTGATTCAGCCCACTTTCATCACGGATTATCCGGTGGAGATGTCGCCTTTGGCCAAGAAGCATCGCAGTAAGCCGGGATTAGTGGAGCGGTTTGAAGCGATTTGTAATGGAAAAGAAATCTGTAATGCATTTTCCGAACTCAATGATCCCATTGATCAGCGTGAGCGGTTTGAAGAGCAGTTAGAATTAGGTAAACGTGGTGATGATGAAGCCATGATGCTGGATGAAGATTTTTTACGAGCCTTAGAATATGGAATGCCGCCGACTTCCGGATTGGGTATTGGGATGGACAGGCTGGCCATGATTATGACCAATTCGAAATCCATTCAGGATGTTATTTTCTTTCCGCAGATGAAACCGGAGAAAGGGATGAATAAGGAATAGTGAATAGTGAATAGCGAATATCGAAGTAGGAAGTAGGAAGTAGGAAGTAGAGATATGAAGGCGAAGTAAGAAGTAGAATTCAGAAGTAAAAAGTTTCTGCGATGATCTGCGAGATCTGCGGGAAACCGAGAACAATAAGGAATAAGGAATAACGAATATCGAAGTAAGAAGTAGAATCCTGAAGTTGAAGTTAGAAGTTGAAGTTGAAGTTGAAGTTCTGCGCGGATCTGCAAGATCTGCGGGAAACCGAGAAGAATAGCAAATAACGAGGTTAGAAATTAATTTCTCGTTAGGATGGAACGGAATTGAATTTTGCGATGTCGGTGATGCCGCCTTTGACAGTGTCACCAATCTTGACGAGGATTGTGCAATCGGGAGGAAGGAAAACATCTACACGACTTCCGAATTTAATAAAGCCGAATTCTTCTCCACGTGTAAGGGTAGCGCCCACTTGTGTGTAAGAGACAATTTTACGCGCTACTTTCCCCGCAATCTGGCGCACGAGGAGGAGATTTTGCTTGCGCTTAATCACGACTGTATTACGCTCGTTTAGTTCGGAAGATTTGGGATGCCAGGCGACGAGATATTCACCCGGATGATATTGCTGATAAACTACATCTCCGGCTACCGGACTTCGGTTGGAGTGAACATTGAGCGGTGACATGAAAATGGAAACCTGGATGGTCTCTGCTTTGATGTATTCTTTTTCAAACGTTTTTTCAATCACGACCACCTTGCCATCTGCCGGTGCGATAATTAAGTCCGTGTCCCGCACCACATGGAGCCGTTTGGGATTTCTAAAAAAGATCAGAAACAACACGAGGAAGAACAGGACCAGTCCCGCCAGCGCCAGTGTGAGGATATTCATGAAGAAGACGACTAATAAGCCAACCACGATAGCGACCAATACGGTATACGCCATATAGAGTTTGCCTTCTTTATGCAGCCTGTACATCATGGGGTAAAGATAAAGTAAGCTAACGCAGTCAGGGGCAGGACAAACAAAAAGGAATCATACCGGTCCAGGAAACCTCCATGCCCGGGTAATACCGATCCGCTGTCTTTTACTCCAGCCGTCCGCTTCAGGGAAGATTCATACAAATCTCCTGCCAAAGCGAAAACGGGGACTGTACATCCCAGAAACCAAATGTAGCTGGAGTTGATCTCGGGCCATACATACTGTAAACCGAAAGCTGCCAGTAAGGCGATCAATAAACCCCCGATGGTTCCTTCCAAACTCTTTCCCGGAGAAATGGCCGGTGCAATCTTGCGTTTGCCCCATTTTGAACCTACCAGATATGCTCCCACATCATTTGCCCAGATCAAAAAGATGGCAATCAACATGAGGTATTTATAATGCTCGCCTGCAAAAAACAAAAGGCAGCCCATGCCCAATGGAAGCGTGAGATAAGCGGCACCACTAAACAGCGTCCTTCCACCTCGGCTAATTTGATCAGCAGGAATGCGCTGAAAAAGCATGAGGCAAATCAGGGAACCCAATAAAACCGGAAAGCTTACAAAGGGCAGTGATTGGTTCATTCCCTGGATCGTCATGTATCCGAAAATACCCAGCCACAAGGTTAGGATCACAGGAACACCAAATAGTAAGGATGGTGAAAACCCGGTCCTGTTGAATTTCAGGAATTCATACCAGCCAAAACCATGGATCAGGCATAACAACCCGAGAAAGGTAAACGGTGAAAACCAAACCGCCGCTAATGTGACGGCCACAATAAAAACGCCAGTGATCGATCTCGTCGCCAGTTCAGACATCTTCCATAGGAGTTCGGAGTTTCAGGATCTGGGTATATAAAAAGTACATAGCCCCCACGCTAAGCGGAATCATCCACCAATAGAGTTTATCCATCTGTGTTTCATCTACCTCACTGATATCCATCCCGGTGGAATAAATCAGGATGATCTGAATGCCATTGTTAAAAGCATGGGCAATCATGGTGACCCACAAATTGCCTGTCCAGTAATAGAGGTAACCCAGTGCAACACCAAGGACCATCCTGGGGAAAAAGCCTTCAAATTGAAGATGAATGGCACTGAATACAAATGCAGCTACCCAGATCGCCAGGATTTTATTACTGAAAATATAACCCAGTTCTTTTTGTAGAATTCCCCGGAAAATGAGCTCTTCCCCGATGCCTGGTAAGATGGCGATGATGACCAGGTTCATCAGGAACAACCAGGGCGAGTCCATTTTTAATAAGGATCGAAGCGTGTCTTCTGCCTGGTTTTCAAATTGGATTGCCCAGGAAGGCAATTCGATCTTTGCATTGAGGAGGTAGCTCAAATTGACCAGCGGATACGCAGATACCAGGAAGAGCACACCGAATATCGCCATCCACCAGCCGGGTGATACTGAAATATGTAATCCCTTAGTCCAATCCTTTCCATAAAAAATGAGTCCAAACACAATACCCGGCAGGATAAAGGTGAAAATATGCTGGATCAGCAGCATGCTACGGGTCATGCCGGCAGTCATTTGCGTGATATCTCCCGCTTTGAAATCGCTCAACTCTTCGATACTAACTCCGGAGAGTAGCAGTACACCGGCAGATGCTATTGCCGTAATTAAAATTCCTGCGACGATGAAGGTCACCATCACTAAGAGTCGCATGAAATGATCGTACTTTGTCATGTGTTTACAGGACGTAAAATAGGTATTCCTCTTTTATACCATAATTCCATTGCGTGTAAATCAGACCGATGTATCCACCTGCCAGACTAAGTGTCAACCTGAATAAAGTCGCCCTGATCCGAAACAGCAGGGGCAGCAATGTGCCTGATCTTCTCCAGGTTGCCAAAGATTGTGAATCGTTTGGAGCAGAAGGAATTACCATTCACCCCAGACCAGATCAACGTCACATCCGGTTTGATGACATTCCTTCTCTTAAGGCTGTCGTCACGACAGAACTTAATGTGGAAGGCAAACCCACGCCTGAGTTTATGGCCCTGGTTCTGCAGCATGTTCCTCATCAGTGTACACTCGTTCCTGATCATCCTTCCCAATTGACTTCCGATAGTGGATGGGATACGCAAAGGGATCAGGGTTGGTTAAAAGAAGTGACGGAAGAATTACATGAAAAAGGAATTAGGGTTTCGGTGTTTATTGATCCTGATCCGCAAATGGTGGAGGGAGCCCTGAAAGCTGGGGCGGATCGTGTAGAACTTTATACCGGACCTTATGCTGCGATGTTTGAACGCAATCCGGAGGAAGCAGTACAATCCCATGTTGCCGCTGCTATGGAGGCAGATCGGATTGGAATTGGAGTGAATGCAGGTCATGATCTCAATCTTCGCAACCTGCGTTACTATGCACAAATGGTTCCGGGGCTACTCGAAGTTTCCATCGGGCATGCGCTGATATCCGATGCGCTCTATTACGGGTTGAGCAATGTCATTGGCATGTACCGCCACCAGTTGAGGCCGTTTCCGGAAGGTTAGCATGATCTTGTTTATTTTCTAATTAAAATTTTCGGAAAGCTGAAGGAATTCAAAGCCTAGCAGCCTGATTTATAATTAGTTCGCGTGTCAAAGGCGAAGTGTGGAAAAGTTAATGAGGTTGCCCATTGACTTTGGCTGTAAAAGTTGGTATATTTCTGGATAGAAACCAATTAGATCAATCAACGACAGAGGTTTGGTGCAGGATGAATTGTTGGCGGGCTTTGGGGATTACCTTCAATATGAAAGAAGATATTCAATGCATACCCTGGAAGGTTACCAGCGGGATGTCTCTCAATTTGTTGATTTTCTTCAATTACAGTTTGGATTCCAGGATTTTCGGGAAGTCACACACCAACACATCCGGAGTTGGGTGGTGCAGTTGCTGAAGCAAAAAATCAGTACGATCTCGGTGCGAAGAAAACTGTCTGCCATCTCTCATTTTTTCAAATGGCTCAGAAGGAAAGGAGTCCTGGATCAAAATCCAATGGTCCGGGTGACCCTGCCGAAGATACCTGAGCGACTTCCAAAATCATTGCCAGAAAAGGCTATTCGCCAATTGTGGAAGGAGGATCCTGAAGTCGATAATACCTATCCGGATATCAGGGATAAAGCCATGATTGCCTTGTTGTATGGGGGAGGTTTGCGAAGAAGTGAGGTGGTGAATTTGAAATGGGGTGCATTGGATTTCGGAAGGAAAGTCATGCGGATCGAAGGTAAAGGAAGGAAGATCAGGTATGTGCCGATGAATGAAACGCTGATCGATCATTTGCGTGCTTTGGAAGGCGTTACCCGTGAGGCGTTTGGAGAGCTGAAGGAGGTAGTGTTATTGACGGATAAGGGGAAACCTTGTTACGCCAAATACGTTTATCATCATGTTGTGCGTATGATGAGTGCAGTGACCACCGCCGAAAAAAAGAGCCCGCATGTGCTGCGGCATTCCATGGCGACCCATTTGATGGATCATGGAGCGGAGTTGAATGCGGTCAAGGAGATCCTGGGTCATGCCAGTCTTTCCTCCACGCAGGTATATACGCACAATTCCATTGCCCGAATCAAAGAAGTATACCGCCAGGCGCATCCTGGTGCCCAAAAGAGTTCATAGTGAAACATGGATGTTCATTCATTTTATCACGGATTAAAACAGAAAAACAGAACAGGTATGAAGATTAACATGACGGCCGTTCATTTCAATGCTGATCAGAAACTGGTCAGTTACATTGAGAAAAAAGCATCTAAGCTGGATCAGTTTTTTGACCGGATCATTGATGCCCAGGTTTTTTTGAAACTGGAAAATTCAGGCCAGGTGAGGGATAAAATTGTAGAATTAAAGCTGCAGGTTCCGGGTGATGTCCTGATCGCTACGGAGGTGAGTAAGACCTTTGAGGCCTCTGCGGATGCGGCGGTAGATAACATGAAGCGGCAGCTCAACCGTCATAAGGAGCGGATACAGGGGTAGGGGTTGCCTTTCCGGACTCCGGGACTTAGAAAATTATTGCAGGTATATCCGTCTAAAACGCTGGAATAGTTATATCTTTGCATTCGCTTTCGGGGGAAGCCCTGGAAAATTATGTATAATTCATTGATTTTCAGAAACATAAGTTACAATCTATGTGGTGAAAGGCAGGGAATTCTGCATTGATTTTGAATGGTTAATGTGACTTGCGCTTTTTCCTTTGAGAAGGGTGGATTTACTCCTCCAGCAATTTCAGAAGAACAAATGGACACGGTCGTTTTCGGATGATCTGGTCTGCCAGCCCTCTTCCTACGCCAGTGTAGCTCAGTTGGTAGAGCAGCTGATTTGTAATCAGCTGGTCGGGGGTTCGAGTCCCTCTACTGGCTCCATTTCCAATTCTCGGAAGGTGGCAAAACTCAGGGGGTACGCCGGAGCTGGAGAGCCGGGCCAGACTGTAAATCTGGTGTCTACGACTGAATAGGTTCGATTCCTATTACCCCCACTTAAAAAGTGAGAAGGTGAGAAAGTGAGAAGGTGAGAGGTAAGTGCAAGGAAAAGAATCACATGCGGGCGTAGCTCAGTTGGTAGAGCATCAGCCTTCCAAGCTGAGGGTCGTGGGTTCGAGTCTCATCGCCCGCTCTGATAAACTGCAGCTTCGGCTGTAGCATCTTCGCCGATGTAGCTCAGGGGTAGAGCACTTCCATGGTAAGGAAGGGGTCAAGGGTTCAATTCCCTTCATTGGCTCAAGTGCATAGCGATCAACACAACATAAAAAAGTAGCAATCAGTATTCGTTAAACATATTTTTTAAAAACCTACATCCATGGCAAAAGAAACGTTTCAGCGGACGAAGCCGCACGTAAACATCGGGACGATCGGTCACGTAGATCACGGAAAAACGACATTGACAGCAGCTATTACCTCAGTACTGGCTGAAAAAGGATTGGCGAAGAAGACGTCTTATGACTCTATCGACGCAGCTCCTGAAGAAAAAGAAAGAGGGATCACCATCAACACAGCTCACGTAGAGTATGAGACCGTTAAGCGTCACTATGCTCACGTAGACTGTCCTGGTCACGCCGACTATGTAAAAAACATGGTTACGGGTGCTGCCCAGATGGATGGTGCTATCCTGGTGGTCGCGGCTACAGACGGCCCGATGCCTCAAACCCGTGAGCACATCCTGCTCGCACGCCAGGTAGGTGTACCCAAGATCGTCGTGTTCATGAACAAGGTTGACCTTGTTGATGATGCCGAAATGCTTGAACTGGTGGAAATGGAAGTTCGCGAACTTCTCGACCAGTATGGTTTCGATGGTACTACCGCTGCCATCATCAAGGGTTCTGCCCTTAAAGCACTGGAAGGAAATGCTGAAGGAACCGCAGCGATCATGGAATTGATGGATGCTGTTGACAGCCAGATCCCTGATCCGGTTCGCGACGTAGACAAACCATTCCTGATGCCGATCGAAGACGTGTTCTCGATTACCGGTCGTGGTACTGTTGCTACCGGCCGTATTGAGCGCGGAATCATCAACACAGGTGATACCGTACAAATCATCGGTATGATGAAGGATGGTGAGAAGCCTTTGGTTTCCACCGTTACCGGGGTAGAAATGTTCCGCAAGATCCTCGATCGCGGTGAGGCTGGTGACAACGCTGGTCTGCTGTTGAGAGGTATTGAAAAGGATCAGATCCACCGTGGAATGGTTATCTGCAAGCCAGATTCCGTTAAGCCACACAAGAAATTCAAATGCGAAGTTTACGTACTGGGTAAAGATGAAGGTGGACGTCACACTCCATTCTTCAACGGATACCGCCCACAGTTCTATTTCCGTACCACAGACGTGACCGGAGATGTGAAGTTGCCGGAAGGCGTTGAGATGGTAATGCCGGGTGATAACGTATCCCTGGAAACCACCCTCATCAACACCATCGCTATGGAGAAGGGACTTCGGTTCGCTATCCGCGAAGGTGGCCGTACGGTAGGTGCCGGTCAGGTAACTGAGATCCTGGACTAAGCGTACAGCAATAACAGAATACTGATAAGTGTTCCGGTAGGAAATCACCAACGGGAAAGAGATCCTACCGGAATTTTTCAAAAATCACGGTTTTTCTGTTGATTCGTCATAAGGCGGAAAGACAGACGGACAAATGTGTTAGGGAGGTAGCTCAATTGGTAGAGCGGCGGTCTCCAAAACCGTAGGCTGCGGGTTCGATTCCTGTCCTCCCTGCCAAAAGCATAGCGCTCAGGCAACATGCTGAATCAAATGAAGAGGAGGAGGATTTTGAAAACGATTGATAACTAAAGACAATGGAAAGAATCAAGTTATATCTCATCGAAAGCTACAATGAGCTGATCAATAAGGTGACCTGGCCTACCATGGCCAACCTGTTGGGCAGCACCAGGGTCGTTTTGATCGGGGCGATGATCATTGCCTTTATTGTACTGGCGATGGATGCTGTCAGCAAGCAGTTTACCGGTTTACTGTATAATATCTAATCGGGAAGAATGGCTGAGGGTAAAAAATGGTATTCCTTACGGGTGATTTCCGGCAAAGAGCGCAAAATTAAAGAGCGCATCGAGCTGGAGATTAAACGCGCAGGGTGGGACAATGTGGTGACACAAGTCCTGGTACCTTCAGAAAAAGTTTATAAGATCCGGAACGGGAAAAAAGTGATCCTGGACCGTAATATCCTTCCGGGATATATTTTGTTGGAAGCCGACCCTGAACGTTTCTCTTCGGAAATTGTTCAAGGAATCTCCAACATGCCAAATGTGATTCATTTTCTGGGCCGAACCAGCCCGATCCCCATGCAGGAGAGCGAAGCTAACCGGATGCTGGGTAAGGTAGATGAGTCCCAGGGTTTAGTAGAATCGATGGTCGAACCGTTCATCGAGGGCGAAATGGTCAAGATTATTGACGGACCATTCAACCTTTCCAGCACATTGGGATCCTAAGCTTAGAATTCCACGTGGACAAGTTGTCGC
>JADMIO011301964.1_pt1 | contig 53575 bp, 47 predicted proteins | sample 8958161 | NCBI WGS metagenome assembly JADMIO01 (sample SAMN16585339, study PRJNA669376) | soil metagenome | isolation source: Crop rotation soil | place: USA: Cullars Rotation, Alabama | collected 2011 | reverse complement strand
GACGAAAGGCCCAGTCTTTCGACTGAGCCTTTCGTTTTATTTGACCATGTTGGTATGATTTAAATTAATACGACTCACTATAGGGTCAGTGCGGCCGCGACTTCAAGTCACGTGAATTCCAAGCTTCGGATCCCACTGTGCTGGAAAGAACGCCACCTGGCCGGAAAGGTCGAGCAGGTCTTTCATGGCCGCGTCCAGTCCTTGAAGCCTTTGCCGGCGGCGGCGAGTTCGCGCAGCAAAGGCGCCGGCGTCCAGTAGCCGAAGTCGTTGCCGAGCTGCCGCGCGTATTTCCCCATGTCGTCCACGACCTGCGTCAGGCCGAGCGTGTCGCCACATAACATCGGCCCACCGCGATAGCGGGGGAAACCATAGCCGGCGCACCAGACCACGTCGATATCGACCGACCGCAAGGCGATGCCGTCGCTCAGGATCTGCGCGCCCTCGCTGATGAGCGGCAGGATGCAGCGTGCGACGATCTCGTCGTTGCCGATGTCGCGCGGCGCGATACCGAGGCGCTTGGCCTCGTCGCGGATCAACGCCTCGACCTCGGGATCGCGTACGGCGCCGTCGGGGCCATAGCGGTAGAAGCCTTTGCCGGCCTTCTGTCCGAGGCGGCCCTGTTCGTACAGCCGGTCGCCGATCAAGCAATAGCTCGGATCTGCCGGCATATGGGCGCGGTTGGCCTCGCGCGTCAGATAGCTGACGTCGACGCCGGCGAGATCGACCACCGCGCAGGGACCCATGGCCATGCCCCAATCCACCAGGGCTTGATCCACCTGCGTCGGCGTACAGCCCTCCAGCAGCAGTCTTTGGCTTTCGCGGATGTAGCCCTCGAACATGCGGTTGCCGATGAAGCCGAAGCAGACGCCGGACAGCACGGCGATCTTGTCGATGCGCTTGGCGATATTCATCAGCGTAGCGATCGCGTCGGTCGCGGTCTTGGCGCCACGCACGACCTCGAGCAGCTTCATGATGTGCGCCGGCGAGAAGAAGTGCGTGCCGATCACATCGGCCGGCCGGTTGGTCGCCGCGGCGATCCGGTCGAGATCGAGGGTCGAGGTGTTGCTGGCGAGGATGGCACCCGGCTTACAGACGGCATCGAGCGCGCGGAAGATTTCCTGCTTCACGCCCATGTCCTCGAACGCGGCCTCGATCACGAGGTCGGCGGCCGCGAGGCTTTCCATGTCGAGGCTTGTGGTCAGTCGCGCGCACCGCGCCTGTTCGGTGTCCGGCGCGAGCCGGCCTTTGGCGACGTCGCGGGCATAGATCTTGGCGATGGTGTCGCGGGCGCGCGCAAGCGCCTCCGGCTTGGTGTCGATCAGGGTGACCGGAAATCCAGCGTTCAGGAAATTCACTGCGATCCCCGCGCCCATCGTCCCCGCGCCGACCACGCCCACGCTGGCGACGGGGCGCAACGGCGTCTCGCGGCCGATGCCGGGGATATGGCCGACCTCGCGCTCGCCGAAGAACAGATGGCGCAGGGCTTTCGACTGTACCGACGTCTTCAGGTCCCAGGAAATCTCGCGCTCGCGCGCGATGCCGGCCGCGCGCGGCAGCTTGACCGCGGCCTCGACCGCATCGACCACCGCCGGCTGGGCGGCGAAGCCGCGGTAGCGCTTGCGGATTGTGGCGCGTTCGGCGTCGAAAAAATCCGCCGGCAGCGCCGCCGCATCGATGGGGATGTCCATCGTCCGGCGGATCGCCTTGCCCGCCGCCAGGCGTTCGGCCGCGGCGATGGCGGCGTCGCGCAGATCGCCCGTCGCGATCTCATCGATCGCGCCCATCGCCAGCGCCTCGGGCGCGGGAATGTGCCGGCCGCTGCTGGCCATGGCGATGGCGGCCTTCACCCCGATCAGATGCGGCAGCCGCTGCGTGCCGCCCGCACCGGGGATGAGACCGAGATTGACTTCGGGCAGGCCGATCTTCGCGGTCGGCGTCGCGATCCGGTAGTGACAGCCGAGCGCGATCTCATAGCCGCCGCCCAGCGCCGTGCCGTGGATGGCCGCGACCACGGGTTTCGGCGCGGCCTCGATCTCGCCGGCGACGTCGCCGATCACCGGATCGACCGGCCGCGCGTTGAACTCGCGGATGTCGGCGCCGGCCATGAAAGTGCGCCCGGCGGCACAGATCACGACGGCATCCACGCCCGGATCGGCGACGGCGAGGCGCAGCTGGTCGCGGATCGCCGTGCGCACCGCAAGCGGCAACGCGTTGACCGGCGGATTGTCGACCGTGATGACGCCGACGCGTCCGCGGGTCTCGCGTCGGACGAGTTCGGCCATGATCCCTGCGGTCTACTTGAACAGCTTCAGGCCGCGCTGCACGGCGGGACGTTCGCCGATCTTCGCCGCCCACTTCTGAAGGTTCGCGAACGGCTCGATGCCGCGCGGCGCCATGAAGGCGGTCGTCACGACGTTCGGATAGGCGCTGATGTCGGCGATGGTGTACTCGTCGCCGGCCAGATAGGCGCGGGTCGCGAGTTCCTTGTCGAGCATGGCGTAGGCCTTGTCGATCTCGCCCTTGAAATAGGCAATCGCGTCGTCGTGCTTGCCCGGGACGACATGCGAGAACACGAACACGCCGCGGAACAGGGGGCCCATGTTCGAGGCCACGGCCGACAGCCACTGCAGCACGTTCGAGCGGCCCTTGGCATCCTTCGGCAGCAGCTTGCCGGACTTTTCCGCCAGATAGGTCAGGATGGCGAGCGACTCGCCCACCACGAACCCGCCGGCGTCATGGTCGACGATGACCGGCACGCGCGCGTTCGGATTCAGCTTCAGGAAATCGGCCTGCCGATGCGCGCCTCCCTTAAGGTCGACGAGGTGCGGCGTGTAGGGAAGGCCGCACTCCTCCAGCATGATGTGGGCTTTCTGGCCGTTGGCAGTCGGCACCGAATAAAGGTCGATCATGGCACTCCGCGTGATTCGAAATTGGGGCGTGGGACTATAACCATTTCTCGGGCATACTGCGCTAGTGTCGGCGTCAGGGGCAAATGCGGGTCGTTGCGAACGTGATGTCCATCGATCGGGGGGCCGCGGTGGCCCGAATTTTCCTGGTATGTCTTGCCGTCCTGCTCGCGCCGGGACCGGCCCGCGCCGAACTCGACAGCATCGAGATTCTTGAACGCGCGGTGGTCGCCGACGGCAAGGCCTTCGGCAACACCGGTCCCTATGAGCGTCTGCGCGGCAAGCTGCATTTCGCCGTCGAGGCGACCGCGCCGGAGAACCAGGCCGTGGTCGACCTGCGCGCGGCGCCGCGGGATGCGCAAGGCCGCGTCCATTTCGCGACCGATTTCGAGCTGCTGCGGCCGCTCGAGACGGCGCGCGGCAACGGCCGCCTGCTGTACGAGCCGCCCAACCGCGGCAACATCGGCATGCTGCGCCTGCTGAACGATGCGGCGCCGAGCAACGTCATCGCCTCGGCCGACGACGTCGGCACCGGCTTCCTGATGGAACAGGGCTATGCCCTTTTGTGGACCGGCTGGAGCTGGGACGTGCTGCCCGGCGGCGACCGGCTGCGCGCCGATCTGCCGGTCGCGACCGACGGCGCGCGGCCGCTGTTCGGCCTCGTCACCGGCGAGATCACCGTCACCCAGCCGACGCAGACCGCGCGGCACACCGGGCTCAACGCGGTCGGGTACGACCCGGCGCAGATCGACGACGCCAATGCCAAGCTCGCCGTGCGCGATACCGCGCTTGGCGCGCGCACGCCGATCCCGCGCGAGCGCTGGCACTTCGGCCGCAAGATCGACGGCAAGATCGTCTACGACCCCGCCTACATCACGCTCGACGGCGGATTCAAGCCGGGCCAGATCTACACCGTGACTTATGCGGCGCGCGCACCGCGGGTCGCGGGCCTCGGCATGGTCGCCATCCGCGATGCGCTGTTGTTCTTCCATCACGACAAGGCCGACCGCAACGGCACCCCGAATCCCTTGATCGAGACCGGTGGCGATCTGCCGCGCACGGTGCTGGCCTTCGGCCATTCCCAATCCGCGCGGTTGCTGGCGACGATGATTGCGCAAGGCTTCGCCGCCGACAGCCGTGGCCGTCTGGCGTTCGAGGGCGCCTTCCTCGCCAGCGCCGGCGCCGGCAAGGGCAGCTTCAACTACCGCTTCGCGCAGCCGTCGCGCCACGCGAGCCCCGACGTCGAACTCGATTTTCCGACCGACACTTTCCCCTTCACCTCCGCCACCGAGACCGATGCGGTCACCGGCGCCTCCGGCAGCATCCTCGACAAGCTGAACGCCGCCGGCGTCGTGCCGCGCGTCATCGTGCTCAACAGCGCGACCGATTATTGGACGCGGGCGGCGTCGCTGATCCAGACGACGCCCGACGCGGCCACGGACCTGGCCGCCGACCGGCATCTGCGGCTGTATCTGGTCGCCGGGGCGGCGCACTCGCCGGCCGGCACCACCGAGCGCGGGGACTTCGCCCATTGCCGCAATCCGCTGGACTATCGTCCGCTGCTGCGTGCGCTACTGCTGCATCTCGACGGCTGGGTGACACTGAAGAAAGAGCCGCCGCCCTCGGCGGTCCCGACCATCGCGGACGGCTCACTCGGCAAGCTCACCGCCTATGGCGATGCGATGCCGCAGATCCCGGGCTTGCGCCTGCCGGCGCATATGCTCGATCCGCCGCGGCTCGACTTCGGGCCGCAGTTCGCCAGCGACGGCATTGCGACGATCGTGCCGCCGAAGGTAGGACGAATCTATCCGGCCCTCGTGCCGATGCCGGACGCGGACGGTCTCGACAAGGCCGGCATCCGCATGCCGGCGATCAGCGTGCCGCTCGGCACCTATACCGGCTGGAACCCGCAGAATGCCGCAACCGGCGCGCCGGACCGCCTCGGGCGCTGGGATGGCAGCTTCATGCCCTTCCCCCGCACCGAGAACGAGCGCATCGCCAGCAACGATCCGCGCATGGCGATCGCGGAACGCTATCCCAAGCGCGATGCATACGTTGAGGCCTATGCCGCCGCGACACTGGCACTGGCGAAGCAGGAACTGATCATCGGGCCCGACATCAATCCGATGATCGAACGCGCCGGCGCGCTCTACGACCGGCTCATGGCGCGCGATCCCGCCAGCGAAGGCTGCGCGTTCTAGACGTCGGTCAAGCGATAGACCCGCTTGGCGGTGCCGCTGAACAAGGCAGTCTTCTCGGACGGCGAAGCGCCCGCGGCGATCTTCTTGAAGGCGTTCCACAGCGTGCGATAGGCGCAGGTCGAGAGATCGACCGGGAAGTTGCTTTCGAACATGCAGCGGTCGACGCCGAAGGCCTCGATGCAGGTCTCGAAGTATGGCCGCCACCGCGGCACAAGCTCGTCCGAACGCGGGCGCGGGCTGCGCTCGAACAACTCCGTGCCCAAGAACTGCATGCCGAGGCCGCCGAGCTTCACCACGACGTTCTGGCACGTGGCGAGTTCGGCGATGTCGCGCTTCCATTGCGGGAAGACTTCCTTCTCCGACCGGGCGTCGGGACCGATCAACAAGGGCGTTCCGACGTGATTGAGCACGATGCTTGTCTCGGGGAAAGCACGCGCGAGTTCCGTCAGCTCGGGCAGCTGATAATGGAAGCCCCAGCCTTCGTAATGCAGCCCGAGCGGCGCGAGCTGGGCGAAGCCGCGGCGGAACTCCGGCTTGCGCAGCATATGCTTGCGCGCGGGATCGACCGGACGGCCGAAGACGACGAAGTTCGCCCAGACGTAACTGTCGCGAATGCCCTTCAGCCGCGCGCCCGCGGCATGAACATGCGCCGCGAGGACATCGCGCGCGCGATCGCCCAGGCTCAGGTTCACCTTGGAGACGATGCCGGCGCAGACCTGCGTCGACCCATAGATGCCGCTGGCCGACATCGCGGCGACACCGTTGGCGAACTCGGTCTCGCCCAGGCTGCGTAATTCCTCGGGGCCGGTCTTGCGGTACATCGCGCCGGCCTCGAGGTAAACCGTCGCGATGACGTTGTGGCCGCTGCTTGTATCGCGCAGCAGCTCCTCCAGGAGATAACGCTGCGGCAGTTTGGGATTGCCCTTCTGGTCCCACAGATGATGGTGCGGGTCGATGATCGGCAGGTCGGCCGCGATCACGTCCTCGGTCGGCTCCTGGGACGGATCTTTGGACGAATCAGGCGCCATTGCGTCTACAGCGTCTCGAGGAAGCGCACGGGCTGGCCCATCGGCGGACCGGTGAGTTCGCCGTCACGCATCACGATACGGCCGCGGATGATGGTCGCCATCGGCCAGCCGGTGACATCCATGCCGTCGAAGGCGGTCCAGCCGGCACGGCTCGCGATCCAGTCGTTGGTGATCGTGCGCTTGGCCTTCAGATCGACCAGCGTGAAATCGCCGTCGTAGCCGACCGCGACCCTGCCCTTGCGCACTGCGCCGAAGATGCGGGCCGGCCCGGTGCACAGCATATCGACCACGCGATCCAACGAGAGCTTGCCGTTGTTCATGTGATTGAGCATCAGCGGCACAGTCGTCTGCACACCCGTCAAGCCCGAGGGGCTGCGCGGATAGGGTCGCGCCTTCTCCTCTTTCGTGTGCGGCGCGTGATCGGAGCCGACGCAATCGACGATGCCCGCATTCAGGCCGGCCCACAGCGCATCCTGGTGTCGCTTCTCGCGGATCGGAGGGTTCATCTGCGCGAACGTGCCGAGGCGCTCGTAACACTCGGGCGCGGCCAGGGTCAGATGCTGCGGCAGCACCTCGACCGTAGCGATGTCCTTGTGCTGGCCGAGCAACGCGATCTCCTCCGCCGTGGTCACGTGCAGCACATGCACGCGGCGGCGGGCGGCACGCGCGAGCTTCAGCAGTCGCGTGGTCGAGCGCACGGCCGTCTCGACATCGCGCCATTCCGGATGCATGGACGGATCGGCGCCGTCCTTCACCAGCGCGGCGCGCTCGGACAGGCGCATGTCGTCTTCGCTGTGGACGGTGACCCGGCGATTGCCGCTGCGCAGCACGCGGGCCACATTCTCATCGTCGGCGACCAGCAACGAGCCGGTCGACGATCCCATGAACATCTTGATGCCGCAGCAGCCGGGCAGACGTTCCAGCGTGCCGAGTTCGTCGGCGTTCTCCGGCGAGGCGCCGACATAGAACGCGAAATCGGTCCAGGCCCGGCCGTGGGCGCGGTTCACCTTCTCCGCCAGGCGTTCGGCCGTTGTCGTCGGCGGATCGGTGTTCGGCATCTCGAACACGACCGTCACACCGCCCAGCACAGCCCCGCGCGTGCCGCTTTCGAGATCCTCTTTGTGGATCGGGCCGGGTTCGCGGAAGTGGACCTGCTCGTCGATCACGCCGGGCAGCACGGTCAGACCCTTTGCGTCGTAGCGCGTCGCCGCTTTGGCCTGGCCGAGATCGCCGATGGCAATTGTGGTGCCGTCGCGCACGCCCACGTCCGTGCGCACAAGCCCGCCGGGCGTGAACACCGTGCCATTGACGATGACGAGATCGAAACTGTCGGTCACCGGCGCACCCATCCTGACGTGCATAGCATGCAGTCAGGATATGGCCTCGTGACGCCGATGCCTAGGGTTTAGCCGGCCTTTGCAGGCTTGGTGGCAAGCCGGTCGAACAGGCTCACATACTGCGGCAGGATCTTGTTCAGGACCCAGTTCGCGGAGAAGGCGTCCGCGCCCGCATCGCCCAGCTTCTTGGCAGCCGCCGGGTCGCGCGACAGCCACTTGATGGCTTCGGCGAGATTGATCGGATCGTCCACCGGCACCAGCACCCCGTTCTCGCGCTGCTTGATGAGCAGGCCGGGCCCCAGGCTATCGGCGGCGATCACGGGCACGCCGGCGCTCCAGCCTTCCATCACCATGTCGCCGGTGTCGTCGTGCGGTCCCGGGCAGATCATCATGTCGGCGACGGACAGCAGCGGCTTGAGGTCGTCCTGCCAGCCGAGGAAGCGCACGCGCGGCTTGATGCCCAGTTCATGCGCGAGGTCCTCGAGCGGGGCGCGCATCGTGCCATCCCCCGCGATCCACAGATAGAAACCCGACAGGCGCGCGATCGCCTTGATCAGCACGTCGACACCGCTGCCCTGTTCCAGCTCTGCAGCGCAGAAGACCAGCTTCGTCGTGGTCGGCGTGTAGTAATTCTTCCGATCGACGCGCTTGGTCGAGGTGCGGCCGGAGATGGCCACCGCTTCCGGTCCGACCAGCGGCGGCACCACGTGGACGCGGCCGTTCGACCAGCCGGCGGCAATCGCGCGATCCGCCCGCGCCTGGCTCGGCGCGACGAGGTGGTCGCAGGAGGCCATCAGCGAGCCGTCGAACGAACGGTCCATGCGGCCGACCAGCGTGTGTTCGCCCGGCTCCATCATCGCGCCGATCTTCGGCGACCACGACATCACCACTTCCGGCGCCTGCTTGCGGATCTCGCCGTTGATGGCGCGGCGATCCATGAAAGCGAAGCGGCCGGGGAACACGATCTCCCGGGTGGTAACGCCGAACGAACGCAACCGCTCCGCGCGCGCGGGATCCGTCGTCATCAGCACGTGCTGTGTGACACCTTGACCCTGCAATCCGCCCAGCAGGCGCTCGAATTGCTGTTCGGCGGCACCCCCGCGGATGCCGTTCAACAGATGGACGATCTTCAATGGTTTACCCTTACCCCAGGCCGCAGTTGCATAGCGCGCGAGAGGGCCACGCGCCAACCCCTTTATAGTTTACCGGTCTCCAGTCTCTTACGCCGCCAACAGCTTTGTTACACGCTCCGCCACGGCTTCGGCCGTCAGAGCCTGTAGATCGCCGCCCGGCCCTTGCACCGCCTCCCCGCCCCAGGGCGCGTAGCGCTGCGGGTCGGTATCGCCGAACACCGCCAGGGTCCGGACCCCGGCCGCTGCCGCCAAGTGCGACAGACCGGAGTCGTTGCCGATGAAAACCCGGCAGCGGGCGAGCGCCGCATGGACCGTCAGCAAGTCCGGCTCGGCCACCACGGCGATCCCCGCGCCCGCTGGTACGACTCTCAACACGTCCGCCACGCCCGCCTCGTCGCCGGGTCCACCGAAGACCGCCACACGCCAGTTTTCACACGGTGCCCCAGATGCTGTCAGAAGACGCACGAGCGCTTGAAACCGTTGCTGGGCCCAGGTTTTTTCAGGCAGCGAAGCGACCGGGCCGAGCGCCAGCACCGGCGCACCGTCGGGAATGCGCGCCGCCGCCGCGGCCGCGTGACGGGCGTCGGTGAAGACAAACGGCGCGAGCGGCCGGTCGATGCCGATCGCCGCCGGCAGGGTCGCGACACGCGGCAATTGCGGATCGGCCGCACCCAGCACGCAGCGGCGATCCGCGCGCAGCGTGTAGGCGATCAGCGAGCGACGCAAATCCACCACGAGGTTCCAGTGCGTCGCGCGGATTTCGCGCCAAAGCGACAGCCAGTGCAGGTCGAGGCTGCGCTTGCGGATCGGGATGACGCGTTCGAGCCGCGGCACGGCCGCGAACAACGGCGCCGCCAAGGGTCCGCAGGCGATGGTGAAACGCGCGTCGGGATGCTGATCGACCAGCGCCTTCAGCACCCCGGTGGTCATCACCGCATCGCCGATACGCGTGGCGGTGATGAACAGGATGCGCTGAGCCGCCGTCATCACCCCTTCGCAGCCGGCGTTTCGAGGACGAGAGCGTCGACCTCGGCCGCCACCATCTCCCAGGTCCGGCGGCGCGTCTCGTCGGCCGCGGCCTTGCTCAGGCTTTCGTAGGTGGCGTCGTCGCGCAGGATCTGCAGCGCGACATTGGCCACGGCGGCCGCATCCGGCACGAGATAGCCGGTCTGGCCGTTGACGATCCGCTCGCCGACGCTGCCTTGATCGCGAGCGATCGCCGGGGTGCCCGCCGCCTGGGATTCGGTCAGCGTCCAGCAGGCGTAGTCCTGCGGATGACCCGGATAGAAATGGATGCGGCTCGCGCGATAGATCTCCACCATGCCGCGGTCGCCGCGCGGATCGACGACCACGACGTTGGAGTCCGTCGCCATCTTCACGCGCTCGAGCACCGGCTGGATGTTGTCCGGCACGGACTCGCCGCGTATGCCCTTCGCGAGCACCGTGGAGTAGATGGCAAGCCGCGCCTCGTTCATCTGCGGATAGATCAGGCGCCGCCAGATCTCGGTGATCCACACCAGGCCGTGCAGCGGATGGGTGGTGACCACCGCATGCGGCGGCGTCTTCGGCACCTCGATCGTCGGGTCGAACTGCGATTGGTACTCCGGCGACGAGGTCAGCATCACCGGCGCTTCGTAGAACGCCGAGCCCACGCCGGGCGCGATCACCCGGTTGGGCAGCGCGCCGGTATAGAGGGCCTTCTGCTGTTCGCTGACGAACAGCACCATGGGTTTGAAGGATTCCCAGAGATTGTTGTTGGCCGGCGCGGTCAGATACTCCGGCGGCGCGACCACCCACAGCAGCCGGTGCTTCGCCTTCCGCACCGTGCCCAACAGGTGCGGCTGGCGGAAGGCGATCACCACGTCCGCCTCCATCGGGCGCTCGGGCAGATCCTCAAGCGGCTTGTAACGCACGCCGTCCGCGGTGACCGGATAGGGTGTCTTGTTCAGCACCGTGACCGTATGGCCGCGGGTGACCAGGGCGGCGGCGAGGTTGCCGAGGGCCTTTTCGGCACCACCAAGCGGTCGCCGCGAGGCCGAATAGCCGTCAAAGGGAACGGAATCGTCGATCAGAACGTAATGCATGCGACGGTTATAGCCGTGGAAACGGGCCGGTCAAACGCCTGGCGGCCGGCCCGCGCTGGGGGATGCGTAGCCATGCACGCACCGGACTTGAGGGTCGCCCCCACGATGTTCCATAAACGCCTGTTCCTACGTGAGCTCCATGGTGGATTCCCGATGCCGGTCCATGCCCTCCTGCCCCACCGCGCCCTGGTCGCGGTGCGCGGCGCCGACCGGGTCTCCTTCCTGCAGGGCCTGATCTCGAACGACGTCGGGCGCGCCAAGAACGGCACCGCCATCTGGGCCGCCTTCCTGACGCCACAAGGGAAATTCCTGCACGAATTTTTCGTATTCGCATGTCCGGACGCCGCCGGCGAGGACACCCTGTGGCTGGAATGCGAATCCCTGCGCCGGGCCGACCTCGTCAACCGCCTCGCCCGCTACCGCCTGCGCTCGAAGGTCAGCATCGATCCGGACGATACCTACATCGTCGGCGTCACCTGGGACGAGCCGCCCGTCGGCCCCGAGGGCGCCCTGACGCGCGTGCCGGGCGGCGTGATGTATGTCGATCCGCGCCTGGCGGCGGCCGGACGACGCTGGGCGCTGACGCCTGAGGCCGCCGGACGTGTGTGGGCCGGCCTGCCGACCGGCTCGCCGCAGGACTACGACGCCTTCCGCATGTCGCTGGGACTGCCCGACGGCAGCCGTGACATGGAAGTCGACAAGGCGCTGCTGCTCGAGAACGGCTTCGACGAGCTGCACGGCGTCGATTACCAAAAGGGCTGCTACATCGGCCAGGAGCTGACCGCGCGCACCCACTTCCGCGCACTGATCAAGAAGCGCCTGCTGCCGGTGAAGGTGAACGGCATGGCGCCGTCGCCGGGCACCGGCCTGACGACCTTGGACGGCACCGATGCCGGCGAAATGCGCACGGCCATCGGCGATTGGGGCCTCGCCCTGATCCGGCTCGACGCCTGGCGCAAGGCCCCGGGCGGCACGCTGACCGCCACGAACGGCGTCAAGCTCGTGCCGACCGTGCCGGATTGGATGAACCTTCCCGCGGAAGAGAAGGCCTAGGGATTTCTCTCGCTGTCATTCCGGGCGCGCGACGCGATGCCCGGAATCCACGCGTCAGCGCGCTCGACCTTCACGGCCCTTGCCTGCGGCGAAGAGGATCGCGGGCCGTCGCCCGCGATGACAAGAGGTGATCGGGCTAGATCGACGCGACGGCGGTGCGCAGTTCGTTGAGGCGCTGGTAGGCGTGCCGGTTGTGACAGGCCTCGTGCCACTTCGCCACGCTCGGCCACGGCGACAGATCGAACTTGCTGCGCGGGTTCGCATAGTCCAGCACGATCGCGACCTGGAGATCGGCGAGCGTGAAGGCTTCGCCAAGGATGTGCGGCGTCTGCGAGAGATATATGCTGAGGTAGTCCATCAAGGGCTTCATGTTCGCACGGCATGCGTTGAGCACCTTGAGGTCCTGCTCCTCCGGCTTTTTCATCAGCTCTCGCATCATCGTGTAGGCAACCGGTTCGAGTTCGGTTGCCGCCCACATCGACCATTGCAGCACCCGCGCCCGCGACGGCTCATCCGCCGGCCATAACTTGCCGGTGCCATAGCGCTGGGCGATGTAAAGCGTGATCGCGAGCGATTCCGTCATGAAGACATCGCCATCCTGGAGCGCCGGAATGCGCGCCATGGGATTCAGCTTCAAGAACTCCGGCTTGTGCTGATCGCCTTTGCGCCAGTCGACCGTCTCGACCTGGTACGGCAGGCCCAGTTCCTCCAGCGCCCACATCGGGCGCGCGGTGCGCGAAACGGCGATGCCGTAGATCTTGATCATGCGGTTGGTCCCTTTCTCTTGCCGCGGGGGGCCGGCGTATCGGTGGCCGGCGGTGCGGCCCCAATACCCCAATCGCGCGCCCAGGCCAGGCCGGCGAGCGTTTGGCCGCGCGGCTCGTATTCGGCGCCGACCCAGCCGCCATAGCCATGCGCGTCGAGCAGATCGAACAGATAGCGCCAGTTGATCTCGCCGAGCTTGTCGGGCTCCTGCCGTCCCGGCACGCCCGCGACCTGCACATGGCCGATGGCATCGAGATGGTTCTCCAGGAACGCGCTCAAGTTGCCTTGCGTGCGCTGGGCGTGGAAGAAGTCGTACTGCAGGCGCAGGTTCTTCCGGTCGACGCGGGCCAGCACATCGAGACCCTGATTGGGCGTGGTCAGCAGATAACCCTCGATGCTGCTCAGGGGTTCGATCAGCACCATGATGCCGTCTTCGATGCACTTTTGCGTCGCGTAGCGCAGATTGCCGACAAAAGTATCGAGCGCGCCTTCGATATCGTCGTCGCCGACCACGCCGGCCATCACATGGATTTTCGCGCAGTCGAGCGCGTCGGCGTAAGCGAGCGCGACATCGAAGCTGTCGCGGAAATCCTGCTCGCGTCCCGCAAGGGCGGCGAGCCCGCGCTCGCCGGCCCCGAAATCGCCCGGCGGCGCGTTGAACAGCACCAGCGGCATGCCGGCGTTGGTCAGCGCTTCGGACACCTCCTCGGCTTCGTGATGGTACGGGAACTGGCACTCGATGCCGGTGAAGCCGGCCGCGGCGGCGGCTTGGGGCCGCTCGAGGAACGGATGCTCTTTGAACAGCGTCGAGATATTTGCGGAGAAACGGGGCATGGGGCTCGCGATCAGGCAGACGCGGCGATCAGGGGCGCAAGGGCTTGCGCAATGTCGGTCGCGGCATTGAGCGGCGGATGATCCCACTCGGCCCAGTGGCCGTCAAACGGCCGCGCAAAGCCGCGCTCGTACAGCTCGCGATGCAGGCGCGCGTGCTTTGGGACCACCAATCCGGGCGGCGCGTAGATGAACACCGGCGCCGGCGTCGCGCAGGCCTCGCAGGCCATCGAGACGGAGTCGCCGGTGACGACGATCGCGTCGGCCAGAGCGAGCCAGCCGAGATACGGATTGTCCCCCGCCTGCCCCCACCGAAACAGCGCGCACGGTTCCGGCACGGCCTCCGCCAGCGCATCCTCGGCTGCGCGGCCGGTGCGGCGCGAAGTGGTGATCAACACCGAACCGCCGACATCCCGCGCCATCGCGGCGACGCGGGTTCCGAGATCGCGCGCATTTTCGACCGGGAACGGCCGCTGATGGGTCGCACCGCCGACGAGCACCACGATGTAGGGGCGCGGCAGGCCGGCAAGGCCCGCCTTCCAGCACTCCGCCGCAAATTCGAGCTTCGCGCCAGTGACCCGATGCGGCGCGCCGGTGACCCGCAGCACGTTGGCCGCATCGCCGCCGGGCACTTCGCAGTCGTGGCGCGGCAGCGCGATCAGCGCAAAGTCTCCCGCCCCGCGCCGGCCCGGATTCATGACGTGTGCGAGCACGACGGGCTTGTCGGCCTGCGCCTTGATCCAGCGCGCGACCGGCGCGGCGCGGCGTCCGGCGGCGATCACGACGTCCGGCCACGGCGGGGTGAGGCCCGCGCGCGTCGCCGCGTCGACACCGATGAGACTTGCACCGCGCAGGATGTTCGGCAGCCGCGCCAGTCCGTCGTACTGCAGCGGCTTTTCCGCGAACGGCTGTCCCAATGCCTCCGCCACGCCCAGCGCCTGGGCGGCGGTGCCGGCGCGTTCGTCCACAAGCACCCAGATCAAGCTTTCGTTCACGGCAAGTTCCCGGTTGTGATCGCCGGCCCCAGGCCATAAACAGGGGCGATCCTTCTCCAATCCGCGGACATCGCCAATGGCTCTCCCCCATCGCAGCGCCCGGCAACAGGCGCAAGGGCGCATCGTCGCCGACATCCTGCTCGAAATCAAAGCGGTGAATTTCCGGCCCGAGCAGCCCTACACCCTGACGGCCGGCTGGGCGAGCCCGGTTTACATCGATTGCCGCAAGCTGATCTCGTTCCCGCGCGCGCGCCGGAAAGTAACCGAGCTGGCCCGGGTCGAGATCGAGGAAGGCGTCGGGCATGAGAGCATCGACGCGGTGGCGGGTGGCGAGACCGCCGGAATCCCCTACGCCGCCTGGATTTCGGATGCCCTCATGCTGCCGATGCAGTACGTGCGCAAGAAGCCGAAGGGCTTCGGCCGCAATGCGCAGATCGAGGGCGACATCCACGACGGCCAGCGCGTGATCCTGGTCGAGGACCTGGCCAGCGACGGCGGCTCGAAGCTGCTGTTCGTCAAGGCGCTGCGCGACGCGGGCGCGAAATGCGACCACTGCTTCGTGGTGTTCTTCTACGGCGCGTTCCCGGGCGCGATCGAAAGCATGGCCGCCGAGGGCATCAAGCTGCACTACCTGTGCACCTGGCACGATGTGCTCGCGGCCGCCGAGGCCGGCAATTACTTCACGCCCGCCGCGATCGCGGGCGTGCGCGAATTCCTGAAGGACCCGGTGGCCTGGTCGGTCGCCCGCGGCGGCAAGGGCGCTTAAAACGCCCGCCTATTCCGCCGCGATCTTCTCGGCTTCCACCGCCGGCAGGGTGACGCGCACGCGCAAGCCGCGGCCGACGTGCTCTCGCAATTCGATGTCGCCGCCCATGGCGCGCAGGATATTGCGCGCAATCGTCAGGCCCAACCCGACGCCGCCGGTCTCGCGCGAGCGCGATGCTTCGATGCGCACGAAGGGCGCGAACACGCGCTCGCGGTCGGCCGGATCGATGCCCGGGCCGTCGTCATCAACCAGCACCTCGAGCGCATCGCCGACGGTCGCGAGCGACACCCGGGCCCGCGACCCGTATTTCACCGCATTGTCGATCAGGTTGCTCAAGGCCCGCTTGAGCGACAACGGCTTCGCCATCACGTCGCAATCCGCAGGACCGGTGTAGGTCACATCCTGGCCCGCCGCGCGGGCATCGCCGGCGAGTCCCGCGATCATCGCCGCGAGATTGAGCACCACAGCCGGCTCGCGCGCCGCATCGTCGCGCGAGAACGCCAGCGTGGCCGAGATCATCGCCTCCATGTCGTCGAGATCGCGCAGCATCTTGGCGCGCTGATCGGCGTCGTCGACGAACTCGGCGCGAAGGCGCAGCCGCGTGATGGGCGTGCGCAGGTCGTGGCTGATCGCCGCCAGCATCTGGGTGCGATCCTCGATGAAGCGCTTGAGGCGCGTCTGCATGGTGTTGAACGCGTGCGCCGCGCGGCGCACCTCGCCCGGCCCGTCCTCGGGCAGGGGGGCGGCGTTGAAATCCACGCCAAGACGTTCGGCAGCATCCGCAAACAGCGACAGCGGCTTGAAGGCGCGATTGACGCCCCAGAGCGCGCCGATCGCAATCACCAGGGCGATGAAGGTCTCGAAGATGATCGGGCGCATGCGCCCCAGCGCATCGTCGCCGACGGTGAGCAACACGCGCGTGTTGAACCAGGTGTTCTCGGCGAACTTGATCGAGACCCGGAACATCCCGCGCGAAGCCAGCAGCGCCGGGCCGCCGAGGCGCATTTGCCGCAATTGGCGCGCCTCGCGCTCTTCTGGCGTCTGGAGACGCGGCACGGGGCCATTGCGCGCCGGTCCGCGCAGGCCCGGCCCGGCCGCCGGCGGGATTTCGATATTCTCGGCCGGACGGCCGGCTTCCTCTTCTGGGACTTCCGCCACTTGCGGCTTCTCGATCAGGCTGTCGACGCGGATATCGGTGTTGACCGGGAATTCGGCGCGCAGCTTCCGCAGCACGGAGCGGCTCAGCACGCTGTCATCGGACTGCTGCACCACCGGATCGCGAGTGATCAGGAGGCGCATCATCGGCGAGGAGAACCGGCGGATCAGCTGGGCGCGATCCTCGGCCTTGTCGCGCTCAACCATGCGTTTGATGACGATCACCTGATCGGTCGCCTGACTGGCGGCGGCGATGATCCCGGCATCTTCGCGGTTGGCGATCAGGAACAGGAGCGTCAGACCCGACATCAGGATGACGACGCCGGTGAGCACCGTGAACACCCACCACGCCAGGGTGTCCGGCATCCAGTGCGGGCGATACCCGCTACGCACGGGCGACCTCCGCCGTGAACATGTAGCCGCCGCCGCGGACGGTCTTGATCAAAGTCGGGTTCTTCGGATCGTCCTCGATCTTCTTGCGCAAGCGCCCGACCTGGACGTCGATCGAACGGTCGAACGGGATGGCGGCACGCCCGCGCGCCATGTCGAGCAGCTGATCGCGGTTCAGCACCCGACGGGGATGCTCGACGAAGGCAACCAACAGATCGTATTCGCCCGCGGTGAGGGGGATGACTTCGGCATTGCGCCGCAGCGTGCGCGTCGATTGCTCGAGCTCGAAGCCGCTGAAGGCCAGCTTCTCGGCGCCGGCATCGGCGGGTGTGGGCACCGGCGGCGCCGCCACGCGGCGCAGCACCGCCTTGATGCGCGCCGCCAGTTCGCGCGGGTTGAAGGGTTTCGCCAGATAATCGTCGGCGCCGACCTCGAGGCCGATGATGCGGTCCACATCCTCGCCCATCGCCGTCAGCATGATGATCGGCACGAACGATTCCGCTCTGACACGCCGGCAGAGAGTCAGCCCATCGTCGCCGGGCAGCATCAGGTCAAGCACAATCAGATCGATGGCCCAATCCTTCAGCGCCTGCTCCATCTCGCGACCGTCCTTGGCGGTGGTCACGCGGAAGTCGTGCTTGCTCAGGAAACGGCTGAGAAGATCGCGGATTTCGCTGTCGTCATCGACGATCAGGATGTGCGGCTTGGGGGATTCGGAAACGTTCGACACGCGAGGTCCCTGGACAATTCGCCAACGCTTATCCGTGAAGTGTAGCAACGGCTCCGAAGCGGACAAGGCAAAGCGGCAGCGTTATTGGGCAACAGCCTGTAATCGCCGCCTAAGGGGTTACCCGGCGTTACACTTTTTCGAGATCGACGACATGCCGTGGTTACAGGTCGCTCCGTAGAGTGCGTTAGTGGGCCGGCCGAACCTGGACATCGACTGGAAGGATCAAATGCCGCGTTTCCGCCTCTTCACCTCTCCGCGCTACGTGCTCGCGCCTGCGGGCGCTGCCGTGGCGGCCTTGCTGAGCTTCGGCGCGATCGCACAGGATGGCGAGCAACTTGCGCAGATGCCTGGTCGCGCCGGACGGATGATGGCCGCCCAGGGCCAGCGCATCGACCGCTGCCAGCGGCTGGCCGATCGCCTGGAACGGACTGACCGCAACCTGACCTCCGAGCAGATCCGCGACATCGTCGCCGGCCGGCTCGCGCAGTCGGGCATGAATACGCTCAAGGTCGGCAAGGTGCGCAAGGACGGCGACGTGGTGTCGCTCGACATCACCACGACGTCGGGCTCGCTCGTCATCACCCGCGATATCTCCAGCAAAACCGGCCTGCCGGCCGATCTCGTCAAACGCTGCGAGGACGCGCGCGCGCGGCGCGCGTCGATGACCAATCGTGACGGCGCCGCCGACACCAACGCCCAGGCCACACCGGATCGCGGACCGCGCGACGGTCGCGGTATGCGCGGACGCTTCGAGCGCGGCCGTGCGATGGGCGGCGGTCGGGGTTCACGCGGCCGTGGCTTCGGCGACCGTGGCTTCGGTCTCGGCACGTTCGCTCTGGTCGGCAACGCAGGTCGGGGACGCGACCTGAACCTGACGACGGATCAGACCAGGAAACTCGCCGATGCCGCCGTGGTGATGCTCGGCAATCCGCGGCTCAAGGTCGGCGCCGTCAAGGAGAAGGATGCCGACACCATGACCGTCGACATCGTCACCCAGGACAATGCGCTCGTCGTCAAACAGGAGGTCGACCGTCACAACGGACGGATGAAACGCGCGAGCTAATTCGTCAATTCTAGCGCCCCGGGTCAGCCACTCCGGAACGTCCCTCCGTTCCGGCATCCATCTCCCCTCGCGATGTCGGCTGGCCCTGTTGATCCCGGATGGCTCCCCCGAGCCATCCGGGATCTTGTTTTTGGGGCCGGCCGCAACCTAAGAGTTCTTGTTTTGTTCTTATAGCAGTCCTATCGTCGGCCCATGTCCGATGGTCCCCGCAAGGTCGCCAAGCCGCCGCCACAGCCCGCCTGGGAAGGCTCGACCGCGCCGCATCCTGACGCCCGGCGCGGACGCGGGGCCGTCACCAATGCGGTCGGCCGCTACGAGCCCGAGACGCGCGAATACGTCGACGACGGCTGGGACAACCTCGATGCCGAACCGCCGCCCCTGCGCACCACCGTGCAGGTCGACGCGACGCGCACGATCATCGCCCGCAACACCTCGCCCGACATCGGCTTCGACCGCTCGATCAATCCCTATCGCGGCTGCGAGCACGGCTGCATCTACTGCTTCGCGCGGCCGACGCATGCCTATCTCGGCCTCTCGCCCGGCCTCGACTTCGAGAGCCGCCTGTTCGCCAAGCCCAACGCGGCGGCACTGCTGGCGAAGGAGCTGAGCGCGCCCAAATACCGCTGCCGGCCGATCGCGATGGGCACGAACACCGATCCCTATCAGCCGGTCGAACGCCACTACAAGATCACGCGCAGCATTCTGGAAGTGCTCGCCCGCTTCCATCATCCGGTGACGATGGTGACCAAGTCGGCGCTGATCATGCGCGACGTCGACATCTTTGCCGCCATGGCGGCGAAAAATCTCGCCCGTGCCGCGCTGTCGGTCACCTCGCTGGATGCGCATCTCGCCCGTACGATGGAGCCGCGGGCCTCCACGCCGTCGCGCCGGCTGCTCGCGCTGAAGACCTTGAGCGATGCCGGCGTTCCAACCGCGGTGATGGTCGCGCCGGTGATCCCCGGCCTGAACGATCACGAAATCGAATCGATCCTCGAGGCCGCGCGCGACGCCGGCGTGCGCGAGGCGGGCTACGTGATGCTGCGCCTGCCGATTGAGGTGAAAGACCTTTTCCGCGAATGGCTCGACGAAGCGGTGCCGACCAAAGCGGCGAAGGTGATGAGCCTTGTGCGCAGCATGCGCGGCGGCAAGGACTACGATCCCGAATGGGGCTTGCGGATGCGCGGCGTCGGTCCCATCGCCGACCTTGTGCGCGAACGCTTCCGCCTCGCCTGCGAGCGCCTGGGCCTCAACAAGACCGCGCGCAACATGGAACTCGACTGCACGCAGTTCCGCATTCCCGACGACGCGGTCGCGCCGGGCCAACAACTAAGACTCATCTAGTCGACAAATTCGCTCATCGCCGCGGCAGACCGCCAGACGAGCAGGCCCAGCCCACCTGGGGACTTGCGGTGCGCGGAAGCCACAACTTCGCGTGAAGTGGCGGTTTCGGGTGCCGACGAGCTTGCCTTCGCGTGTGCCGCGCATAGGGTTCGCTTCTGGCGGGTCATTTTCCCCAATACGACGCCAAAGCCGGGCCACCACCGCGCCCGGCGGTTATGCGCGCGTCCCTCGGCGCGCGCAGGGGTGAAGGAGAACAGTCATGTCGATCAAACTGAAGATGTCGCTCGGTCTCTCGGTCAGCGCGCTGGTTCTGGGCGCGAGCCTGCCGGCGTTCGCGCAGATGGAAGAGATCATCGTCACGGCCCGTCAGCGTTCGGAAACGCTGGAACGCGTGCCGGCGTCGATCACGGCGCTCACCACCGAGACGCTCGACAACGCCGGCGTGAAGCGCATCGAAAACATCGTTGCGATGACTCCGGGCGTCAGCGTCGTCGCCAATACCTCCGAGATCGGCGACACCCAGGTCAACATCCGCGGCATCAACGGCGCGCGCGATGCCGAGAACAGCTTCGCGCTGATCGTCGACGGCATCCTGCTCACCAATCCCGCGGCGGTGAACCGGTCCTACACCAACCTGCAGCAGATCGAAGTGCTGAAAGGTCCGCAAGGCGCGCTCTACGGACGCAACGCCGCCGCCGGCGCGATGATCGTCACCACGCAAAAGCCGGGCGACAGGTTCGAGACCGTGTTCAAAGGCAGCGGCGCCACCAACAACACCTATGACGCCCAGATCGGCGTCAGCGGACCGTTGGGCGAGAAGATCGGCGCCGGCCTGTATGCGAACTACCGCACGACCGACGGCTATTACACCAACGTGTTCCAGAACCGCAAAGTGGTCGACGATCAGCACGAGTACGGCCTCGGCGGGCGCTTTCTTATCGCCGCGGACGACGTGACGTCGCTCGACCTCAAGGCCCGCTACGGCTACGTCCGCGGCGCCTCGATCAAGTTCAATGCCGCGTTCGCGCTGCCCGCCTTCGCGCAGTTCCTGAACCAGCCGCTGTTCAACGAGAACGTGAACACCCACGCGTTCAAGTTCGAGAACAACATCCGTCCCGACAATTACCAGAAGTCGGTCGAGGTCTCCGGCAAGGTCGATCGCGAGACCAGTGGCGGTACCCTGACGGCCTGGGTGTTGTGGTCGGACGTGAAGAACATGTTCAAGACCGACGGCACGTCGGGCGCCTTCGGCTTCTTCTTCGCCGACCCGCAGTGCATCGCGACCACGGCCGCCTTGTCGCGGCAGGGCTATGTGCTGGGTCCGCCGCAAGCGCTGGGACCGACGCCCGCGGCCTCCTTGTTCGGTCCCTACACGCCGACGGCCTGCGACGGCACGCAGTTGCAGATCCGCAATCAGTCGGATATCTCCGGCGAACTCCGTTTCGCCTCGCCGTCCGATCAGCGCATGCGCTGGCTCATCGGCGCCTATGGCCTGCACATCAACCGCGAAGTCGGCGTGAACACCGGCATCGACCGCGGCTTCGGCGTGTCGTCGAAACTGTATGTGCCGGCCGGCGGCGACAACCCGACGGAACAGCTGTACGACGACAAGTACACCAGTAACGTGTTCGCGGTGTTCGCCAACGTCGCCTATGACGTGGTCGAGAACTTCGAAGCCGCCCTGGCGCTGCGCTACGACAACGAGAACCGCAAGGTGACCAGCCTGGTGCCGACGGCGGCGCGCACGACCTACATCACCTTCAATCCGGCGAGCGGCTTCACCGGCGGCTCGCCGCTCAATCCGGCGCTCAATCCGGCGATCAACCGCACCGGCACGATCGCGGACCAGCAGAAGACCTTCGATCAAATCGAGCCGAAGGTCAGCTTGACCTACCACCCGAGCGACGCGCTGACGCTCTATGGAAACTGGGGCATCGGCTTCAAGTCCGGCGGCTTCAACAGCCAGGGCGCGGCCGCGACCGTCAATCTGTTCCTCGACCAGCCGCTCAACACCAACATCGGCGTGCAGGACCTCTACAAGAAAGAATGGTCCAGCTCGTTCGAGGCGGGCCTGAAGAGCCGCTTCCTCGATAACCGGGTCTCGTTCTCGGCGGCGGGCTACTACACCGAAGTGCACAACATGCAGGTGTTCGAGTTCCTGGTGGGACCGTTCGGCCTCCTGCGCGTCGTGAACACGCTCGACCGCGTCCGCATCAGCGGCGCCGAAGCGAACGTCAACGTGCAGTTGGCGCCGGAATTCTCGATCTTCGCCGGCGGCAACGTCCTGGGGAGCCGGATCAACAAGGCGACCTACCGCTCGGATTCGGTCGGCAACAAGTCGCCCTACACCGCCGACTTCACCGCCAACGGCGGCGCGCAGCTGCTGGCGCCGATCAAGGGCGACATCTCCCTCCTGAGCCGCGTCGACTTCAACGTGGTGGGTCCGACCTGGTTCTCGCCGATCCAGTGCCAGGACCGCCCGACGCTGTTCGGCGTCCCGGGCAGCGGCTGCAACCAGCGGCGCACCACCTTCGCCACCGTCGACCTGCGCCTGGGCCTGCAAGGCCCGAACTGGTCGGTCATCGGCTGGGTGACGAACGTGGGCAACGACCACCACCTCGAGGAAGTCATTCCCGCGCCCGAGTTCGGCGGATCGTTTATCTCGCCGGCGGCCCTCCGGCGCTGGGGCCTGGATGTGACCTACAAGTTCTGATCGTAAACCTCCAATGTACGAAGCGCGGCGGCGTCCCCCGGGGCGCCGCCGTTTCTCTCTGGGGGCCACCCCAATCGAGGTGGTATAGTTAGGTATGTCCGCCCACCGCCGACGTATCGCCGCCCTCGTTGCGCTCTCTCTTTTCGGCGCGCCCGCGCTCGGCCAGACCTTTGGCCCCGGCAATGGATTGATCAATGATTCGGCGCGCGAGCTCGACCGCGGCCGCTGGGACAAAGGCGTCGAGCTGATCCAGCAGGCTTTCCGCAGCGGCGACATCACGCCGATGAACATGGCCGCGGCCTACAACAACCTGTGCATCGGGCTCACCGGCCAGCACAAGTTCGACGAGGCCATCGACGCTTGCAATCGGGCGCTGACCTTCCAGCCGCGTGAGTGGAAGTTCTACAACAACCGCGCCAACATCTACTTCTATCTCGGCGAATACGATCGCGCGCTGGCGGAATACTACAAGGCCATGACCTTCAGCCATGGCGACACCATCCTGATGAGCAACATCGGGATCACGCTGAACCACCGGCGGGTGTTCGGCTCCAATCCGGGCCGCTCGCGCGACACCGAAAAAACCAGCTAGAGCATTTTCCGGCGAAGTGGAAACCGGTTCGCCGCAGAAAATGCGACCAAACAAGAAGCTAGGGCATATTCGCGATTCAATATGAAGTGAATATGCCCTAGCGGCGCTTGTTGAACAGGCTTTGTCCCGCGGTGAAGCGCGGGGCCAGGAAGCGGTAGAGCGCGTTGACCGCCTTGTCGGTGCGCGGCGTGCGCGCCGGCGCCCAGGCCTCGAAATTCGCGATCGCCTCTTTCCACTCGAGCAGCAGCACATACAGCGCATCCCGCCGCAAGCGGATGTCGCGGATCTGCGTGCTGACGGATTTGAGCGCGGTGATGATCTCGCTGGACTGCGCGTCGGCATTGGCAAGAAGTTCGTTCAACTGGGCGACGCCGCGCGTCGCGAGCTGCTGAACCCGGTCGAGTTCCTGCTTCGCCAGCTTGTCGTTTCCATACGAAGGGCCGATCGCCACCAGCTTCTTGACGATCTGGCGCGCCTTGAAGACGCGGTCCCGCAGGGCCTCGATATAGGCCATCTCGCGCGCAAGCGTTTCGATCTGCGCCATCACCTTCTCAGTCTGATCCGGCGCGTGCCCCAGTGAAACGGCGGCTTCGCGAAAGCCCTGCTTGAGCTTCTCGCGGCTCTCGGACTTCTGCAGCAGCGCGTCGATGTCCTTCGCGTCGGTCACGCTGAGCTTCTCGCCGGACACCCAGGACAGCAGCTGCGCCTGAAGGCGCTGCTGCGCGATCCGCATGTGCTTCTCGTCGATACTCCACGAGGCCGTGCCGTCGATGAGTTCCGTGGGGATGCTGTCGCCGGGACGGATGTCGGGCACATAGCGCAGGCCCTGGACCGCAAGCGCGATCAGCTTGCCGTCGTGGCTGTCCTCGACGATCCCGAATTCGCGCTTCAGCGCCGCGATCTCGACCGATCCCGTCAGCTCGCCCAGCGTGACGTAATACGCGGCCTCGCGCGAATTGCGGTCGAGGGCGAAACGCGCGCCGGGGGCCGCGAAAGCCTTGTGTTGGAAGTTGAAATGGGTGAGCGCGCTTTCGCCTGCCGCCGGGGCGCCGGCCTGTGCCGCATCCGATGCCCCCGCGACCTCACTCACGCGACGCTGAAGCATGACTCCCCGACCACCTGACAAGCTACGTGCTGAACGCGAATATATGCACCGTTACCCGCGCTTGCGAATGATAATTCGAGGTCGGAAATAGAATACGCGCGTACGCGGCGCGAGATATCCACAGATCAGTGGCAGAGCAAAACCGGAAGTATCGCCTGCTCCATCACATATCCGGTGACACTGCCGAGGATCAGCTGGCGCAGCTTCGAGCGCGTGTAGGCGCCCATCACCATCATGTCGGCCGCGACATCGCCCGCGGCGAACAACAGCGACCGACCGGTGCGGCCTTCGCGCGGTAGCACGCGTGACACCATCGTGCGCACGCCGTGGCGCGTCAGATAGGCTTCGAGGTCTTCGGTCGGCGCGAACCATTCCTCTTCCTCGACTCTCAGCACGGTCACCTGCTCGGCGGCGAGGAAGAACGGCAGCGCGGCCGAAACGGCGCGCGTCGCCTCAGATGAGCCGTTCCAGAACACCGCGATGCGGCTGAAGGGCCCGTCGTTGCCTTCGCGCAGCGGCGGCGCGGCCAGCACCGGCCGGCCGCTCTGCATCAGCGCGGAATTGAGGGTCATCAGCGCCGCGGTCTCGTTGCCGGGCGTGGGCCGGCTGAGCACCACGATGTCGGCGCGGCAGGCGCGCAACGCCACCACCTGCTCCTCGATCCCCGGCTCTTCGAGCCAGTTGGCGGAATAGGTCTCGCCCGCCCGCGGCGGGCCGTCGACGCGCGGCACCTGATAGGCCGCGGCCATTTCCTCGAACACGGCGCGCGTCTTCTCCGCGCGGCCGACAGCTTCCTTTTCGGCGACGCCCATCATCTCGTCGACCATGGCGCCGGACATCGCTTCACCGACCAGCGGCAAGGCCGCCGCCGGATCGGAGCGGACGTGCAGCGCGTCGACATGGCAATTCAAGTGACGGGCGGCGCGGAAGGCGGTCGCAAGCGTCGCCCGCCCACTGGTGGGGTCGCTGACGACGGCCAGGAGATTCCTTACGGTCGGCATGGCAGCTACTCCCACCCTTCATCCCCGCGGCGCACTGTAACGAGGCCGCCGGGGGCTGAACAGCGTTCGCACGCGGTTGTTACACGCCGGCTACAGCCCAGCGCCGACCGGCGGATGGAACTCCACAATCCCTTCAGGGTCCTCGTGGATGATGATATCGGCGTTCGGGAAATCGGCCTGCACAGCGGCTTCGACTTCGTCGGCGATCCGGTGGGCCTCAAGCAGACTCAAGGTGCGGTCGAGCACAATATGCATCTGGATGAACTGATGCAGGCCGGACGAACGCGTCCGGAGTTCGTGGACATTGCGCACGCGCGGATGATGCCGTGCGACCGCCATGATCTTCTGGCGGTCGGCTTCGGGCAGCTCGCGATCCATCAGCGCCTCGACCGCGGCGAAGCCGATGCGGAAGGCATTCACCAGCAGGAAGACCGCGATGCCGATGCCGAACAACGGGTCGGCCCAGGCGACGCCGAACCGGGTCGCCAAGAACAGCGCGGCGATGACGCTGATGTTGAGCAGGAGATCGCCGGTGTAGTGCAGGCTGTCGGCGCTGATCGCCATGGAGCCCGAACGCTTGATGACATAGCGCTGGAACGCGACCAGCGCGATCGTGGCCACGGTCGAGAACACCATCACCGCGATCCCGAGATCGCCCGCGGCGACCGGATCCGGCGTACCGAATCGCGAGGCTGCCTCGACACCCACCAGCACGGCCGACCCTGCGATGAATGCACCTTGCGCCAAGGCTGAGAGCGGCTCGGCCTTGCCGTGTCCAAACCGATGCTGCGCATCCGCCGGGACGAGAGCCTGGCGAACCGCCAGCAGATTCAGCCCCGAGGCCAGCACGTCGAGCGCGGAATCGGCGAGGCTCGACAGCAGCGCCACGGAATGCGTCTCGAAGTAGGCGACGGTCTTCGCCGCCACGAGCAGGATCGCCACGCCGATCGCCGCGGTGGTCGCAAGCCGCATCAAGTGCGGGACCTGCGCCGCCGATTCAACCGGGCTGCTCGTGGGCGTCATTGTCGGCGCCTAGGGATACAAATGGCGCGAACGCCAGGGCCCGGCACCGTCGCGCTCGAACAGCAAGCGATCGTGCAGCCGGTTCGGCACGTCCTGCCAGAACTCGATGGCGTCGGCGATCAACCGATAACCGTTCCAGTGCGGCGGACGCGGCACCGGCCCGCCGGCGTAGCGCTTCTCCGCCGCGCGGTAGCGTTCGATCAGGGTCGAACGCTGCGGCAGCGTCTCGGACTGCAGCGATGCCCAGGCGGCCAACTGGCTCTCGCGTGCGCGCGATGCGAAATAGGCGTCGGCCTCGGCCGCCGTGACCGGCTGCAGCCGGCCTTCCACCCGCACTTGGCGATTGGTCGATTTCCAATAGATGCACAGCGCGGCGGCGGCGTGGGCGGCGATGTCGCGGCCCTTGCGGCTGTGGGTGTTGGTGTAGAACACGAACCCGTCCGCGCCGTAGCCCTTCAGCAGAACCATACGCGCCGCCGGCCGACCGTCGGCATTCACGGTCGCCAGGCTCATGGCGTCGGGCAAACGCTCCTGGACCGCGGCGTCGCGGTACCAGGTGTCGAACAGGACCAGGGGGTCCTCCGCGGGGCCGATCACGGCCTGATCCATCGACGGCGCTCCTGTCGGCCCGGCGTAATGCGGCGCTAAAGTGCAAACCGGCCAACTCCTTGTCAATCCAGGGTGAGTTTTACCAGGGTGTTGCCGAGACGCCCTGATTTCGCCACCATCGTCGGGCCTAATGCGCTGGCCTTGATAGCGAAAAACAAACCCCAACGAGTGTCGTCATGCGTCTGCACGTCTCGAAGAAAATCCTCGCCCTTCCAGCCCTCGCCCTGGCGCTGGCCCTGACCGGCTGCGCCGATGACGGCCGCGGCGGCAACGAAGTCGGCGGCACCCTGATGGGCGCGGCCCTGGGCGGCCTGGTCGGCTCGCAATTCGGCCACGGCAGCGACCGTCTGGCCATGACGGCCGCCGGCACCTTGCTGGGCGCCTATGTCGGCAACTCCGTCGGCCGCCGCATGGACGACGAAGATCGTCGCCGCATGCGGGAGGCGGAAACCCGCGCCTATGGCGGCGCGCTCAACCAGCCGATCGTCTGGAACAACCCGCGCAGCGGCAATTCCGGCACGGTCACGCCGATCCGCGACGGCCGCTCGAACTCGGGCAAATACTGCCGCGAGTTCCAGAGCGAGGTGACGGTCGGCGGCGAGCATCAGAATGCCCATGGCACCGCCTGCCAGGAGCCCGACGGCTCGTGGCGGATCGTCAATGGCTAGCGCCGCGGCGCCGATCGTGGAATCATAGGCGCCATTAAGGTTCCCCCGAGGGCCTCCGGTCGGCCCCGCGCCCGTGCGAAGACCGGAACGGCCCCGCTGAATCGGGGCCGTTTTGTTTTGCGGCATCGTCGGCGGTGAGCAGTTCGTCGAGGCAGACGCTCAGGAACTCGCGCTCGGCCTCGGCGGCCGGTTCCAGAAACCGGCAGACGCGTTCGCCGAGCGGCGTGTTGCGCAGCTCCACCACCGCCGGCCCGACGCCCAGGCCGAAGCGGTGGACCAGATCGACGAACGGCACCTCCGCGGGGTTGCGCGTCAGCACCCAGGCGCCTTTCTCCGTCATGTCGGCGTAATGCGCGAGGCGCAGTTCCTCGAGCACCGGGATGACGCCCGCCGGCGGCACCGCGACCTTGACGGAGATCTCCTCGGGCGACAGTCCGCCGCCGGATTTGAACGCGGCGACGAGGTGATCGAGGATGGCCAAGGCCAGCGCCAGTTTCAGTCCCGGTCCCGACCCGTGGCCGGCCCGGAGCAGCCGCCAGTCCGGCAGCGCCGCCGTGATCACGGCGCCGGCCATCACCACGATCCACACCGCATAGAGCCACAGCAGGAACACCGGCACCGCCGCGACCGCGCCGTAGATCGCGCCGTAGGTGCTCTGTTTGACGTAGTAGGCGAAGCCCAGCCGCAGGATCTCCAGCAGACCGGCGGTCACGGCCGCGCCGATCGCCGCATCGCGCATCTTCACCGGCCGATTGGGGATGCCGTCGTACAGGAAGGTCAGCACCATCCAGGTGACCAGCGTCGGCACGATGTGGCCCAGCACGATGAAGCCGATGAGCCCGGCGTCCTGCAGCGTGACATTGCTGAAGAACCCGAACAGGGTCGCGCTCAGCGCCAGCAGGAACGGCGCGATCGTCAGAACCGCCCACAGCACCACAAGGCGCATCAGCAAGGGCCGCGGGTGCGCCACCCGGAAGATGCGGTTGAAGGCGCCCTCGATGGTCAGCAAGAGCAGGATGGCGGTGATCGCCAGGCCGAGCAGGCCGAGCGCGGTCAGCTTGCCGGCGGCGCCGATGAACCGCGTCAGCGCCTCTTCGATCTTGAGCCCGACATCCGGCAGCAGGTTGGCGGCAATCACCGTCTGCACTTGAACCCGCAGCCGGTCGAATGCCGGAAACGCCGACAGCGCGCCCAGCACGACCGCCAGCGCCGGCACGACTCCAAGGGCGGTCGCATAACAAAGCGACGCGGCTGTATTCAGAATGTCGTCCTGGATCATGCGCTTGACGAAGAACAGCGCCGTGCCGCCGGGGCCGCGCAAACGCCGCGCCCAGATTTCCGCGATCCTGGCGCGGGTTGTCGCCGGCCTTGCTTTCGGCTGCGGCCCGCGTGGGGCGGCTACCGCCGGATGATCGACCTGGGCCACGTGCGCCGTTCCTCGATCGCCTGCCTTGCCCCATCAGGGGTTTTGTGTAGGATGCCGCAAGTACTTGGTTCTCCGCAAATTTTCGATTGCGGGTTGGTGCAGAGCTGGCGATGGGCGAGACCAAACCACTGATGCAGGGCAAGAAGGGCCTCATCCTGGGGCTCGCGAACGAGCGTTCGCTGGCCTGGGGCATCACCAAGCAGGTGGCCGATCATGGGGCCGAGCTTGCCTTCACTTATCAGGGCGAGGCGCTGGAGAAGCGCGTCCGTCCGCTGGCGGAGAACCTGAAGTCTCCCATCATCATGCCCTGCGACGTGACCGACGCCGCCTCGCTGGACGCTCTGTTCGGCGCGATCAAGTCCACCTGGGGCAGCCTCGATTTCGTTCTGCATGCGGTCGCCTTCTCCGACAAGGACGAGCTCAAGGGCCGCTATCTCGATCATCTGACGCGCGAGAACTTCCTGCGCACGATGGATATCTCCTGCTACTCGTTCACCGACATCTGCCGGCGCGCGGAACCGCTGATGACCGACGGCGGCAGCCTGGTGACGCTCACGTATTACGGCGCCGAGCAGGTGATCCCGCACTACAACGTGATGGGCGTGGCGAAAGCCGCCCTTGAGGCCAGCGTGCGTTATCTCGCCGCCGACTTGGGCCCGAAGAACATCCGCGTGAACGCGATCTCCGCCGGGCCGATCAAGACGCTCGCCGCTTCGGGCATCGGCGACTTCCGCTACATCATGCGCTGGAACGAGCTGAACTCGCCGCTGCGCCGCAATGTCACCATCGACGATGTGGGCAAGGCCGGGCTGTACTTCCTGAGCGATCTCGCGAGCGGCGTGACCGGCGAGGTGCATCACGTCGACGCGGGCTATCACGTCGTCGGCATGATGGCGGTGGAGTCCGCCGGCGAATTGTCCGAGTTGCTCGCCGGCGCGAACTTGGCCAAGTAGCCGGCCGCACCCAATGTCGAGCAACTCTTTCGGCACCCTCTTCCGCTTCACCACCTTCGGTGAAAGCCACGGCCCGGCGATCGGCTGCGTCGTCGACGGCGTGCCGCCGCGCATTCCCCTGGCAGAAGCCGACCTGCAGGTGTGGCTCGACAAGCGCCGGCCGGGCACGTCGAAGTACACCACCCAGCGCCAGGAGCCGGATGCGGTGCGCATCCTCTCGGGCGTGTTCGAGGGCAAGACGACCGGCACGCCGGTGGGGCTCCTGATCGAGAATGTGGACGCGCGCTCTAAGGACTACGGCGAGATCGCCGAGAAGTTCCGCCCCGGCCATGCGGACTACACCTACTGGAAGAAATACGGCATCCGCGACTATCGCGGTGGCGGGCGACAGTCCGCGCGCGAGACCGCGATGCGGGTCGCCGCCGGCGGGATCGCGCGCAAGGTGCTCGCGGCGAAGCTGGGCGATGCGGTGAAGATCCGCGGCGCGCTGATCCAGATGGGCCCGCACGCCATCGACCGCGCGGCCTGGAACTGGGACGAGGTCGACCGCAATCCGTTCTTCTGCCCGGACGCCAAGACCGCCGCGACATGGGCCGACTATCTCGACGGCGTGCGCAAGAACGGTTCCTCCACCGGCGCGGTGGTGGAGGTGGTGGCGGACGGCATTCCGGTGGGCCTCGGCGCGCCGGTCTACGGCAAGCTCGACAGCGACATCGCCGCCGCGCTGATGACCATCAACGCGACCAAGGGCGTGGAGATCGGCTCGGGCTTCGCCGCCGCCGCGCTGTCGGGCGAGGAGAACGCCGACGAGATGCGCATGGGCAAGGACGGTCAGGTCCAGTTCCTGTCGAACCATGCGGGCGGCATCCTGGGCGGCATCTCCACCGGACAACCCATCGTCGCCCGCGTCGCGATCAAGCCGACCAGCTCGATCCTCAGCCCGCGCAAGACCGTCGATATCCATGGCCGGGATACCGAGATTGTCACCAAGGGCCGCCACGATCCGTGTGTGGGCATCCGCGGCGTACCGGTCGCTGAAGCCATGGTGGCGGTCGTGCTCGCGGACCATCTGCTGCGCCATATCGCCCAAAACGGCTGACACGATCGTGCGGTAGCCGCAGCGCAGCCGGCGGCCTAAGCTGACAGTTGCGAAACCGCATCCCGTTTCTAGCGTTCCCCCCCGACAGCAGACGCGGAAGGACTTTTATGCGCACGCTCGGCAGGTTTCTGATCGGCCTTCTGGCCACCGTCGGCTTCCTCATGGTCGTCTTGCTGACGCTGACGATCTACGTCGCCAGCAAGTTCGAGACGCGCACGCCGCGCACCCCGGACAGCTTCGTGCTGACCATCGACCTCGACCGCGGCTTCGAGGAGACCAACGAGCGCCCGCGCCTGTCCTCGTTCCGCTTCAGCAACCACATCGGCATGCAGGACGCGATCATGGCCCTGCGCCGCGCCAAGGACGATCCGCGCGTGAAAGCGGTGGTGGCAACGGTCAACGACCAGAAGCTCGGCCTCGCCCAAGCCCAGGAGGTGCGCGACGTGATCGCCGCCATCCGCGCCGCCGGCAAGCCGACCATGGTGTTCTCCGAGACCATGGGCGAAGGCGGCGGCGCGCTGCAGACCTACTATCTTGCGGCCGGCTTCGAGAACATCTGGGTGCAGCCCTCGGGCGACGTCGGCGTCGCCGGCATCGGCATCGAGCAGCCGTTCCTGAAGAAGACGCTGGAGAAGGTCGGGCTCAAGGGCTCGGTCGTGAAGCGCAAGGAGTACAAGAGCGCGATGGAGACCTTCACCGACGAGCAGATCTCGCCGGCGAACAAGGAAGAGCTCACCGCGCTCGTCGGCGGCTGGTTCGATCAGATGGTCGAGGGCATCGCCGCGGATCGCAAACTGACCCCGGCGGCGGTGAAGGCGCTGATCGACAAAGGCCCCCTGCTCGCCACCGAAGCCAAGGACGGCGGGCTGGTCGACAACCTCGGCTATCGCGATCAGTTCCAGGATGCGGTCAAGGCCAAGGTCGGCGCGATCCCGCACGTGCCCTTGCGCCGCTATGTCGAGATCGGCGACTGGAAAGGCCGCGCGACGCCGTCGCACACGATTGCATTGGTCAGCGCCGTCGGCGAGATCAGCCGCGGCGGCAACGACGAAAGCCCGTTCTCCGGCGACCAGGGCATCAAGTCGGCGGTGACCGCGAAGGCCATCCGCGACGCCGTCGCCGACAAGAAGGTGGAAGCCATCGTCCTGCGCGTCGACAGCCCCGGCGGGTCCTACGTCGCTTCCGACACGATCTGGCGCGAGATTGTGAAGGCGAAGGAGAAGAAGAAGCCGATCATCGCCAGCATGGGCAACACCGCAGCCTCGGGCGGCTACTTCATCGCCATGGCGGCGGATCGCATCTTCGCCTCGCCCGCGACCATCACCGGCTCCATCGGCGTGCTGACCGGCAAGGTCGTGATCGGCGGACTGTCGGAGAAGCTCGACATGCATTGGGACCGGATCAGTTTCGGTGAATCGGCCGGCATGTTCAGCTCCGTGACCGACTTCAATCAGCGCGAACTGGCGCGCCTCAACCAAGTCATGGACGCGATCTATGCCGACTTCACCACCAAGGCCGCCGAGGGCCGCGGCAAGCCGGTCGAGGAACTGGAGAAACAGGCCCATGGCCGCGTGTGGAGCGGCGCCGACGCGGTGAAGAACGGCCTGGTGGATGAACTCGGCGGGCTGTCGCAGGCGATCGACTACACCAAGACCAAGATCGGGCTCAAGCCGACCGACCTCGTCAACATCGTCGAGTATCCGGAATCGGAAGGCTCGCTCGACGCCATCATGAAATCCTTGAGCGACAGCGACACGCCGACCGACATCCTCAGCGGCGTGCGCGCACTCGCGACCTTCGGCCGCTTCGCCGCACCGATCCTGGAAGCCTGGCAGGGCATCCACGCGCGCGGACCGCAGCTGCGCATGGAGCCGGTGGAGGTGGAGTAAGGCGCGACGGGGTTTGCAGCAGTGACATTTAAGGATAGCGCTTGCAGTCTACAACCTTGCAAACCGCGTCCGGATTATCTCCGTCGGGGATTACTTTTTCGTCCTTTACGCTTTTGATGCATCCGTGAAACTGCCACTCAATCGATTTCGAAAATTCAGGACGCATTCTGGGCGCCATGGGGCAAAACTCAAATTGGCCTACAATTGAAACCGGCGGGACCTTGTAAAAAGGTTCCAAGAAGCCGTCCGGCGCATCTTCGATTACATAGCCATCGTGAATGGGACTGATGTCCTTTGGCAGAACGATCACGATGCTTCGATCTGCGGTATCCGTGACAATGCCTTCTGTTTGGATGCAAAAGCCATGGACCTGGGGATCGGCATCACACGCCGCCCATGCGGGGGCCGAAACTGCGCTCAGAGCTAGCGACCAGGCGGTCGCGTAAAGGGCCATTGCGGCTTTCATTACGGCCGCCGCAGGAACGTGAATGGGCCGATATCCATTCGGGACCTTTTAAGACGTGGCGGAATCAACTGCCCCCCGGTACCGATTTGAGAACTCATGCTGTGCCGAAAATCTCCGACCGGCATCCCATCCGCACTGCTAAAGAACGACGTGGCCCCGCCAGTATTGTCCCTGATCTGACCGCTGAGAAGCCCATCTGCAACTTGCAATGCGCGAGCATAGGCTTGTGCATTTGTCCCCGTGAGTGTCGTGGGGTCAGCGGACTTCTGCCAAAGGGAATCCGGGGCCGGGGTATTGACGCCCTGGAATTGTTTGCGAGCATTGATAACCCCTTGCAGCGATTCATGACCTTTATATTCCGGATCGCCAACCCTATTGATCGCAGCTGATCCGAGCGCCTCAAATAGCCCTGGGGTTTCCCAACTATTGGCGCCCTCGGTGAAAACCATCCGCGCCAACAGGTTCCTGTCGGCCTCGGTGAAGGCTGGCCCCCTGGGCGCCGCGACCGTGATGCCTTCAACCTCGCCCGTATCTGAAGCGCGCGGGATGACCGTGGGCTCACCGACTCCCTGCACTGAAACTGAGCCAAACGGTGGACCGCTGATCGCGTTGATAACGTCGCGCGGTGCCGCATTTGGGGGCAAAGCATCCAGCCTGCCTTGGAATTGAGATAGACTCGGGAATGAACCTGACGCGGCATCTTGATCACTGGCCGCGTATTGCGCCAATGCACCGGTCGTCAGCGGGATTGCTGTGGTGGGGCTGCGTCGTCAGCGCCGAAGAGCACCACCCGATCTTCGGGATGCGGCCGGTCATAGCGGTATACTAGGTCGTCGAGCTTGGCAGCCTCTGGCCACGAAGGGCCATTCCGAACGGGTAGCCTGGGATTGTACGAGGCGTTCTTCTCCTCCTCATCCAGAACGCCGAGGATGCCGTTGAGCGTATTCCAAAATCCAGACATCGCGAATCTCCGAGCGGGGTTGCCTCGAGCGTCCCCTCAGGAGGCGATGGACTCACGGTAAGTAGGATTCGGGCCTCTTGGCTATTTTAATTTAGGTCAGAGGCGCTGCAGTTTTTCCGCCAGACGTTCGTAGTCGGCAAGCTCGTTATACGCCTGGGCCGCGAGGCGCAGGAGAAGCAGGCCGCTCTGTCGGATGATGAGCGCCTCGATGCGGTGTTCGTCCGACAGTCGCGCGCGGATCCTGGCGGCATCGTCGTCGGTCGTTCCGAAGCGTGCGGGCATGCGGACGGTCGCCATGCTGGCGAACATTTCGGCCGGTGCGCCCAGCGACGTCTGCAGGACGCTGGCGAGGAGAGCCGCCGCTTCGCCGGCAAGCTTGGCATTGCGCGCCATCAAGGCCGCGCCGCCGAGGCCGGCATGGAAGGCGATCGCTTCCGGCACGGACAGGAAGGGCGCGGGATCGCGCGTGCCGGTCCAGTCGAACTCCGCCGCCAGGCCGCTGCCGTAGCCATGGGAGATGGCGAGCGGATGAATGGCCTCGGTTCCGGGCGCGGCCCACAGGAAGCCGCAGGCGCGCGGCGCGAACAGCCATTTGTGGCAATTGCCGACATACCAGTCGGCGCCGGTGGCGGCCACATCGAGCCCGACGTGTCCCGGCGCATGGGCGCCGTCGATCAGCACGCGCGCACCGGCGGCATGGGCGGCGTCGGCGATCCGCCGTACGGGCAGCACGAAAGCCGGATAGGACGCGACGTGATCGACGATCACCAGCCGCGTGCGGGCGTTCAAGACATTGGCGAAGGCCGCGACCGCCGCATCGGCGCCGGGCAGCGGGACCGGCACCTCCGCGATGACAAGCTTCGCCCGCGTCCGCGCGGCAACGTAGCGCGCGGCCTTCGTCACCGCGGGATAGGCAACGCTCGGCACGACGAGTTCGTCGCCTTCGCGGAAATCCAACGACCGCAGCACGGCGTTGATGCCGTCGGTGGCGTTGCCGAGCGGCGCCACCTGCTCCGGCGCGGCGCCGATGAAGGCCGCCAGCGCGGCCGCGGACTTGCGCATCAGCGCGGGGTAAGCGCGCGACAGGAAATTGTTGGGATTGGCTTCGATGCGCGCGCGCCAGGCATCGGCGGCGGCCATGACCGCCTTCGGCGTGACGCCATAGGCGCCGTGATTGAGATACGTGATGTCCGGCGACAGCGGCCAGAGGTCGCGGAGGGCGTGGCCGTAGATGGTGATAGGCTCAGCCACGCGACCGTCCCCACCTGTCACCCCGGACAAGCCGCGTCGCGGCGCAGGTCCGGGGTCCACGGATCATCCGCATCGGAATGACAGTGGCGGGTGACGCTTTCATCCCAGGCTCTTGCTCATGATGACGCTGCGGTAGGTCTTGCCCTGCAATTGGACGTTCTCCACCACGCGATAGCCGAGGCGCTGATACCAGCGGATGAGATGGCCCGCACCGACGGACGTCGTGAGCGCGAGTTCGGTCGCGCCGGTTTCCATCGCGCGCCGCTCGACAAGGGTCATGAGCCTGGCGCCGAGACCCTGCCGCTGGTAGGGCGGCAGGACGCCGAACTGGCCGAAGCTGGCCACATGCGGCTGCTTGATCCACGACTCCCAGTTCGAGCGGCGGTGGTACGCGATGGTTCCCACCAGGCGCCGGCCGTCCGCGGCCACATAGCATTCGCCGTCGCCGATACGCGCGCGCGTCACCGTCTCCGGTTGGTCCACCGCGGTGTAGTTGAAGCCCATCGCGCCGAGTTCGGCATAGGATGCATGCAGCAGGGCGGTCAGTTCGGCGATCGAGTCCATCTCGTCGAGGGTGCGGATGACGATGCTCATGAGCGCACGGCGCCGATCAGGAACTCGACGTTGCCTTCCGGGCCGGTGATCGGACTCGGCGTGATGCCGCGCACGCTCCAGCCGGGTTGCGCGCCCAGCCACGCGCCGATCTCGTCGCAGACTTGTTGGTGCAGCGCCGGATCGCGCACGACGCCCTTCTTGCCGACGTTCTCGCGGCCGACCTCGAACTGCGGCTTGATCAGCGCGATCAGCCAGGCGCCGGGGACACACAGCGCCATGCCGGCCGGCAACACCGTGCGCAGGCCGATGAAGCTCGCGTCGCAGACGAGGGCGCCGATCGGTTCGGGGACTTCGGCCGCGGTCAGGTGGCGCGCGTTGGTACGCTCCAGCATGACCACGCGCGCATCGGTGCGCAGTTTGTGCGCCAGCTGGCCGTAGCCGACGTCGACCGCGTAGACCTTGGCCGCGCCGTTCGTGAGCAGAACGTCGGTGAAGCCGCCGGTGGAGGCGCCGACGTCGAGGGCAGTGCGGCCCATCGCCGCGAAGCCGAAATGGGCAAGCCCGTGCGCGAGCTTCAGCCCGCCGCGCGAGACCCAGGGATGGTCCTGGCCGCGCAAGGTGATCTCGGCATCGACCGCGACCTGAGCGCCGGCGCTGTCGAGGCGACGTTCGCCGGTATAGACCAGCCCGGCCATGATGAGCGCCTGGGCCTTGGTGCGGCTCTCGGCGAGCCCGCGCTCCACCAGCATCTGGTCGAGACGCTGCTTCGAAACCGCCATCGCGCTAGCCCCGCCGCGACTCGACCGCCCCGCGCGTATTTACGCGTGAAATACGCGGTAATAATTTCGGGCCAAATCGGCACGCGGCGACAGTCATGGCCCCATCACGTTAGCGACGGAATCGGAGAGTCGGTAGTGCAAACTGATGCGGCTATCCGCGCGCGCCGGCTTGGACGCGGCTGTCCGCACCCAGCGCCTTGAGTACCGTCGCGGCGATGTCGGCGGCGCCGAGATGGGCGGCGGCGATCTGGTCCTCGGGCTTGGCGTGCTCCAGGAAGGCGTCCGGCATGGTCATCGTGCGGATCTTCAGCCCGCGGTCGAGGCGTCCGGTCTGCGCGAGATGATGCAGCACGGCCGCGCCGAAGCCGCCGGCGGCCCCCTCCTCCACCGTGACCAGGATCTCGTGCTGATCGGCAAGCCGGTCGATCAGCGCCTGGTCGAGCGGCTTGGCGAAGCGTGCGTCCGCCACGGTGGTCGAAAGCCCGCGGGCGGCGAGTTCGTCCGCTGCCTTGAGGCAATCCGCCAGACGGGTGCCGAGGCTGAGCAGCGCGACCTTGGTGCCCTCGCGGACGACGCGGCCCTTGCCGATCGGCAGCGGCGTGCCGCGCTCCGGCAGCGCAAGGCCCACGCCCTCGCCGCGCGGATAACGCACGGCAATCGGGCCGGTCTCGTGCGCGGCGGCGGTCGCCACCATGTGCATGAGTTCCAGTTCGTCCGCCGCGGCCATGATCACGAAGTTCGGCAGGCAGCCGAGGTAGGCGAGGTCGAACGAGCCCTGGTGGGTCGCGCCGTCGGCGCCGACATAGCCGGCGCGATCGAGCGCGAAGCGCACCGGCAGGTTCTGCACCGCCACGTCGTGCACCACCTGATCGTAGGCGCGCTGCAGGAAGGTGGAATAGATCGCGCAGAACGGCTTGAAGCCTTCGGTCGCGAGGCCGGCGGCGAAGGTCACCGCGTGCTGCTCGGCGATGCCGACGTCGAAGCAGCGGGTCGGGAATTTCTCGGCGAACTTGTTGAGGCCGGTGCCGTCGGGCATCGCCGCGGTGATGGCGACGATCTTGTCGTCGGCGGCAGCTTCGGCCATCAGCCCCTTGGCGAACACCGAGGTATAGCTCGGCGCTTTCGCCGCGCTCTTGGCCTGCGCGCCCGACACCACGTCGAACTTGGTGACGCCGTGGAACTTGTCGGCGGAGGCTTCCGCCGGCGGATAGCCCTTGCCCTTCTTCGTCACGACGTGGACGAGGAACGGGCCAGCGGCGTCGGAATCGCGCACGTTGCGCAACACCGGCACCAGTTGCTCGATCGAATGGCCGTCGATCGGGCCGACGTAATACATGCCGAGCTCTTCGAACAGCGTGCCGCCGGTGACCATGCCGCGGGTGTATTCCTCGGCCCGGCGCGCCATGTCCTCAATCGACTTCGGCAGGCGATGGGCGATCTGCTTCGCCGCCTGGCGGAAGGTCATGTAGGACTTCGACGACAACAGCCGCGAGAGATAGGCGCTCATCGCGCCGACGGCCGGCGCGATCGACATGTCGTTGTCGTTGAGGATCACGATCAGGCGGCTGCGCAAGGCCCCGGCGTTGTTCATCGCCTCGTAGGCCATGCCGGCGCTCATCGCGCCGTCGCCGATCACGGCGATGACGTTGTTGTCGCGGCCGGCGAGATCGCGCGCCACCGCCATGCCGAGGCCGGCGGAGATCGAGGTCGAGCTGTGGCCCGCGCCGAAGGGGTCGTATTCGCTTTCGGTGCGCAGCGTGAAACCGGAGACGCCATCCTTCTGGCGGATGGTCGACATGCGCTCGCGCCGCCCGGTGAGGATCTTGTGGGGATAGCACTGGTGGCCGACGTCCCAGATCAGGCGATCCGCCGGCGTCTCGAAGACGTGGTGGATCGCGACCGTGAGTTCGACCACGCCAAGCCCCGCGCCGAGGTGGCCGCCGGTGCGCGACACGCTCTGGATGGTTTCCGCGCGCAACTCGTCCGCCAGCTGGGTGAGCTGGCCGATGGAAAGATTGCGAAGATCGGCCGGGCTGCCGATCCGATCGAGGAGGGGGGTGCGCGGGGTTCCGGTGTCAGGGGTCATGCGTACACCTTAGGTACCGGCATGATCTTTTCGGAAAACCGGTACCCACTTTTCCGGATCATGCCTTACGTCTTCCGACCGATGACGAACGCCGCGGCCTGCCGTAACAGGTCGGCGCCGGAACCGAAAATCTCAATATGGCCAATGGCCTGATCGACCAGGGCGCGGGCTTCAGTCTTAGCACCTTCAAGCCCCAGCCGGGAGACAAAAGTCGCCTTGCCGGCGGCGGCATCCTTGCCCGTGGCCTTGCCGGTCACTTGCGCCGAACTTTCCACATCGAGGACGTCGTCGGCGATCTGGAACGCGAGCCCAATCGCCTGGCCGTAAGCGCCCAGTGCGTTGCGGGCGCCGTCCGGCGCGCCGCCCAGCACCGCGCCGAAGCGGCAGGCGCAGGCAATCAACGCGCCGGTCTTGAGCGCCTGCAGGCGCACCAGGCCGGCCTGATCGAGGTTCAGTTTCGGCGCCTGGAGGTCGATCATCTGGCCGCCGACCATGCCCGCCGCGCCCGCGCCTTTCGCAAGCTCGGTGACGAGGGCGGCACGTATCGCACCATCATGATGTGTCGCCGGATCGGCCAGCACCTCGAAGGCCATCGTCAGCAAACCGTCACCGGCCAGGATGGCGGTGGCTTCGTCGAAGGCCTTGTGCACGGTCGGGCGGCCGCGGCGCAGATCGTCGTCGTCCATCGCCGGCAGATCGTCATGCACCAGCGAGTAGCAGTGCACCATCTCCAGCGCAGCGCCTGCGCGCAAGGCGCGCACACGCGGCACGTTGAACAGATCGGCCGCGGCGCAGACCAGGAACGGCCGCAAACGCTTGCCGCCGTCGAGCGCCGCATAGCGCATGGCCTCGACCACGCGGCCTTCGGGCGTGGCGACCGCCGGCAGCAGCGTATCGAGCGTAGCGTTCACCGCCGTCGCACATTGCGACAGCGCCGCCGTGAACGAAGCCGCCGCGTTCATTTTTCGGGATCGAAGGTTTCGACGCCCTTGCCGGCGCCGGTGATCTTCTCGACCTTCATGCGCGCATCCGCGAGCTTCGCCTCGCAGTGCTTGCGCAGGGCCGCGCCGCGTTCATAGGCCTTCACCGCCTCGTCGAGCTTGACCTGACCGGACTCGAGATCGCGCACGATGCGCTCGAGCTCCTTCATGGCCTCCTCGAAGCCGAGCTTCTGGATGTCCTCCGGCAGGGCATCGGTCTTGTTGGCCATCGACAGTCAGTCCTCTAGCTCGCGGCGCCTTTCAGCGTGTCGACGTGGGCCACCACGCTCGCCGCCAGGGCCTCAAGGTTGTAGCCGCCTTCGAGCACCGAAACCAGCCGGCCGCCGCAGAGGGCTTTCGCGGCCTTGGCGAGTTCGCCGGTCGCCCAGGCGAAGTCCGCTTCCGTCAGCTGCAGGTGCGCCAGCGGGTCGTCCTTATGGGCATCGAAGCCGGCGGAAACAAGGAGAAAGTCGGGCTTGAATGCGGCCAGCGCCGGAAGGACTTCCTCGAGCATCCCGGTACGGAACAGCCCGGGCTCGCTGCCCGGCGGCAAGGGCACGTTGACGACGTTGTTGTGCGCGCCCCGCTCCCGCCGCGTGCCGGTGCCGGGGTAGTTCGGGAACTGGTGCGTGGAGGCGTAGAACGCGTCCGCGTCGTCCCAGAAGATCTCCTGGGTGCCGTTGCCGTGGTGGACGTCGAAGTCGACCACGGCAATTCTCTTGTAGCCGTGGGCCGCGCGCGCATGCAGCGCGCCGACGGCGATGTTGTTGATCATGCAGAAGCCCATCGCGCGCTGGGATTCGGCGTGGTGGCCGGGCGGGCGCACGGCGCAGAAGGCGTTCTGCACCTCGCCCTTGGCGACCGCATCGACGGCGGCGACCAGCGCCCCAGCCGCTTCGACGATCGCCGGGCCGGAGCCGGGCGACATCACCGTGTCCGCATCCACGCGGGCGAAGCCGCTTTTGGGGACGGCTTTCAGAACGGCCTCCACGAATTCCTTCGGGTGTGCGCGGCTCATCTGCTCGAGCGTGGCGTCGGGCGCGCGGGCGCGCTTGAGGTCGCGGAAAGCGTTCTGGTCGAGGGCCTTCGTCACCGCCCGGATGCGGTCCGGACTTTCCGGATGGCCCGGGCCGGTATCGTGATCGACCGCATGGGCGGAGGTGATCAGCAGCGTCGTCATGGGCGGGCTCCGCCTAAAAGCGGTCCAGGGGAATCTTCAGATAGGATACCCCATTCGCCTCGGCTGTTGGAAAGGCGCCGGCGCGGATATTCACCTGCACGGCCGGAAGGATCAATGCGGGCAAGGCCAAAGTCTTGTCGCGCTCGGTGCGCATGCTCACGTAGTCCGCCTCGCCGATGCCTTCGCGCACGTGCACGTTGCCCTCGCGCTGCGCCCTGACCGTGGTCTCCCAGGCGATGGCGCGGCCGCCCGGCGCGTAGTCGTGGGCGACGAACATGCGGGTGGCGTCCGGCAGCGCCAGCAGGCGGCGGATGGAGCGGTACATCTCGCGCGCATCGCCGCCGGGGAAGTCGCAGCGCGCGGTGCCGTAGTCCGGCATGAACAACGTATCGCCCACGAACAGGGCGTCGCCGACGAGATAGGCCATGCAAGCCGGCGTATGGCCGGGCGTATGCATGGCCGTGGCGGTGAGATTGCCGATGGCGAAGGTATCGCCGTCGGCGAACAGATGGTCGAAGTCTTCCAGCCGCGGCGCGGCGGCGCCGGTGAGGTGGAACAGCGTGGCGAAATAATTCTGCACGCGGCCGACCTGGGCGCCGATGGCGAGCTTGGCGCCGGTTGCGCGCTTCAGGTAGGCCGCCGCGGTCAGATGATCGGCATGCACATGGGTGTCGATGATCCATTCCACACGCAGGTGCTGCGCGGCGATGGTCGCCAGGATCTTGTCGGCATTCTGGGTCGCGGTGCGCCCGCCGCTGGGATCGTAGTCGAGCACCGGATCGATGATGGCGCAGGCGCGCGTGTCCGGGTCCGCGACGATATAGCTCACGGAGCTGGTCGCCGGATCGAAGACCCCGGTGACAAGAGGCGCGTTCGGCATGCGGTTGGTCCCGTGCGTGCGCGCCATGCTAATCTAGCGATGCATGACGGCGCCAGCACCCATCCGCATCGGCATCGACCTGGGCGGCACGAAGATCGAAGCGCTTGCGCTCGACCGGTCCGGCGCGGTGCGATTCCGCGAGCGCGTCGCCACGCCGCCCGATCCCTATGACAACACCATCGCGGCCATCGCCGGATTGGTGCGCGCGGCCGAACGCGCGACCGGCACCTCGGCGCCCGCCGGCACCGCGAGCGTCGGCGTCGGCATCCCCGGCACGATCTCGCCGGCCAGCGGCCTGGTGAAGAACGCGAATTCCGTTCGCCTGATCGGCCATCCGCTGGATCGCGACCTGGCCGCGGCCATCGGCGCGCCGGTGCGGCTGGCCAACGACGCCGACTGCTTCGCGCTGTCGGAGGCGAGCGACGGCGCCGCCGCCGGCGCGACCAATGTGTTCGGCATCATCCTCGGGACCGGCGTCGGCGGCGGCCTGGTCATCGATGGGCATCTCGTCGGCGGGCCCAATGCCATCGCCGGCGAATGGGGACACAATCCCCTGCCCTGGCCGACGGCCGCCGAGATCTCCGGACCGGCGTGCTATTGCGGCCGCCGCGGTTGCATCGAGACGTTCCTCTCCGGCCCGGGCCTGAGCTGCGACGACCCGAACAGGCTCTCGCCGCCGGACATCATCGCCGCGGCCGGGATCGGCGACAGCATCGCCATCGCCACGCTCGATCGCTATGTCGAACGGCTTGCGCGCGCGCTCGCCAGCGTCATCAACATCGTCGATCCCCACGTGATCGTGGTCGGCGGCGGGCTCTCCAACATGGCGCGCATCTACAGCGACGTGCCGCAGCTGTGGGGCGCTTACGTGTTTTCGGACACGGTGGCGACCACGCTCGTGCCGCCGCTGCACGGCGACGCCAGCGGCGTCCGCGGCGCAGCGTGGCTGTGGCCCTAACCCCGCGCGCAGGCGGGGGCGTCGATCTTCTTGAGATGCGTCAGATGCGCGGCGATGGTGAAATCGCTGAAGGTCTGGGTGATCTCGTCCGCCACGCCGGAATCGTGCTGGTGCAGCACGGTCTCGAAGATCGGTGTGTCGGACTTCTCGAACAGATTGAAGAACGCGAAGCTCATCCGCCAGCCGCCGCTGAGCAGATTGCTGTCGAGGTCGGGCTTTTCCGGCTTCACCGGCGCGGCATCGCGGTGGCCGATGGCGGTCGACAGGATGCGCGGCCCGTTGGACGAGGCGCCGTTCAGCACCACGCCCGAGAACAGCACGTCGCCGGCGACGGCATGATCGAGCAGCGCGCGGGCGTAGGACAGCGGCAGGAAGGTGTCGCGCGGCAGCGGCACCTTCAGTTTCTGGCCGTTCTCCGCCGTGGCCTCGTAGTCGACCTCGCCGCCCTTGGCGCCGAGCTTGGCCGTGCCCTTGAAGGCCTCCACGACGATGTCGTTCTTCCGCGTCTGCACGGCGAAGCGGTATTGCTTGCCGTCGTCGGATTCCCACGAGGTGAAGATACGCTCGTTGGTGGAGCTGACGTCGTCGCGATAGACCGCGGTGACCAACACGCGCGAGCGCGTCTCCCAGCCGCCGCAGGTATGCACGACGCGCTGCTCGAGGATGCCGTCCATCGCGCGCGGCCCGATGCTGTCGCTGGCGGTGACCAGGGTGAGATCGTAGCTGGCCTCGTAGGGCGCGAGCGTGCTGGCGGAGACCGGCGCCGCGGCCAGCAAAGCGGCAGCGGCAAGCAAACGCGCGTTCAGCCGCATGAGGGCCCCGTGATGAGTTCGACTTTGGACAGTTCGAAGGCGAGCGTGAAGCCGCCGAAATCCTGGACGAGATGGCGGGCGATGCCGTTGGTGCCGACCGCCATCATCAATTCGTACTCCGGCGCATCCTGCTCGGACTCGAGCGGATAATAGGCCAGCGCCAGCGGCCAGCTTGCGCCGCCGGTCGCTTCGCCGTTCTGTCCGGCGGTGACGGGGGCGTGCCGCTCAGGCCCGATCGCCGCCGACACGCGGTAAGGGCCGTCGTCGAACGACCCGTCCATCACCGGCCGATTGACGAAATGCTCGCCCTTCGCCGCCGCCTCGAGCACGGCGACGAGATGATTGGTCGACAGCAGCGTGCCTTCCGGCAGATCGTAGGTGACGTCGTTCTCGCCGTGATAGGTCGCGGTGCCGGCGCCGTTGGCGTCGAGCTTGACCTCGCCGTGATAGGAATCCTTCACCGCGCCGTTCTCGCGCGTCAACATGCGGAAGGTGGCGGAGCGATTGTTCTTCGCCTCCCAGGCCGCGAAGCGCTGTTCGAGCTGGCTGTCGTCGCCGCTCGCCATGCCCATGTCGAGGTGCATGGCGGACTCGACCGTATAACCCTCGCAGCGGTCGGTCAGGGTGTAGGTCATGGTGCCGCGGGCGCCGCGCACGCCGTCGCGCTGGCTCGCACGTACGAGCGACACGTCATAGACCGCGCGGTGGGACGCCAGCGTCACCGTCGGCGCGGCGGCGGACGAAACGCTCGGCGCCGGCGCCGGCTGGGCGCAGACCATCGGGCCAAAAGCCATTCCGCCAAGGATCAGAAGGGCATGGCGAGTCGCGCGATATCGTTTTGACAAAAAACGGCTTTTTCCGCGGACCGGGTCCGCGCCCGCAGGCTTGTGATCGAACGCCGACGCCCTCGCGCGGCCCATCCCACCCTGCGCGCTTTGGTCCTTGGGGTTGTGGGGGCATCGCCGTTCTTCGAGCATTTGCAAGCCTTTGAACCCTAACCTGAACCGGCGATCCCTTACGCGCCCACGCGGCGCGCGAGTCAGACGAACCGAACGGGCGGGTCATTCCGGCGGCGTAAAAAATCGCGGCCGGCACGGCAGTTGACCCACTTCGTACGGGCCCTGAGAGTACCGCTCCGGGGGAGAGGGAGTCATCACATGTCCAGCGTGCAACCGGTTGCGCCGCTCGCGCCACCTGCACCGGAGCCGGAGCGTGAGGGGATCGTCACCAAGCTGACCCAGCTGGTGAAGATCACCGAAACCGCCGTGCCTGAACCCTCCAAGGCGGTCCAGCAGATCGCCCAGATTGCCCACACGCTTGTTGCGGAAATTTCGTCGCATCTGCGCGAGCAGGACCGGCGCATCGCCGAACTCGAACATCTCGCCACCACCGACCCGCTGACCCGGGTCATGAACCGCCGCGGCTTCGAAGACCGGCTGACGCATGAACTCCAGGTCGCCCGTCGTCACGGCGTCGGCGGCGTGCTGATTTTCGTCGATCTCGACGGTTTCAAGCCGATCAACGACACCCTTGGCCACGCGGCCGGCGATCAGGTGCTGGTGACGGTCGCGAACCTGCTGAAGGGCCACATCCGCACGACCGACTATCTCGGCCGGATGGGCGGCGACGAATTCGCGATCCTTCTGCCGCGCTCGAACAAGCGCAACGGCCTGCGCCGCGCCGAAGAGCTCGATCGCAAGCTGAACAACGCCTATGCGCCGTGGAACAACCAGCAGATCGCAATCCGCGCCAGCTGCGGCGTGCACATGTACTCGGCACAGGCGGAAATGGCGCAGCTGCTCGAGGCCGCCGACGAGGCGATGTACAAGATCAAGCAGGAGCGCAAGCTCAAGGGCCTCGCCGCAGCGCGCTAGCGCCCGTTCACGCCTCTTTGGGCGTTTCCTTCGCCGGTTCCTTCGGCTTCGGCATGTCGATCTTGATGTGCAGCTCGCGCAGCTGCTTGATCGAGACCGTGTTCGGCGCCTGCATCAGCAGGTCTTCGGCCTTGCCGGTCATCGGGAAGATGATGACCTCGCGGATGTTCGGCTCCTCCGCCAGCAGCATGACGATGCGGTCGATGCCCGGCGCCGAACCGCCATGCGGCGGCGCGCCGTATTTGAACGCGTTCAGCATGCCGCCGAAGCGCGCTTCGACGTCGGCGTTGGAATAGCCGGCGATCTCGAAGGCCTTGTACATGATGTCGGGGCGATGATTGCGGATCGCGCCCGAGGACAGCTCCACGCCGTTGCAGACGATGTCGTACTGGTAGGCCTTGATCGTCAGCGGGTCCTGGTTCAGCAGCGCCTCCATGCCGCCCTGCGGCATCGAGAACGGGTTGTGGCTGAACTCGATCTGGCCGGTGTCCTCGTTGCGCTCGTACATCGGGAAATCGACGATCCAGCAGAACTTGAACTGGTCCTTCTCAAGCAGGCCGAGTTCATCGCAAAGACGCGTGCGCACGAGGCCGGCGAACTTCGCCGCCACCGCTTCCTTGTCGCAGGCGAAGAACACGCTGTCGCCGTCCTTCACGCCGGTCGCCGCCTTGATCGCGGCGACGCGGTCGGCATCGAGATTCTTGGCGATCGGTCCGGCCGCGGCGCCGTCCTTGAACTGGATGTAGCCCAGCCCGCCGGCGCCGTTCTCGCGCGCCCACTCGTTCAGCTTGTCGAACCAGCTGCGCGGCTGATTGGCCGAGCCCGGCGCGGGAATGGCGCGCACGACCGCGCCCTTGTCGATGTTGCGCGCGAACAGGCCGAAGCTCGAACCCTTGAAGGCTTCGGTGACGTCGGTGATGAGCAGCGGATTGCGCAGGTCCGGCTTGTCGCTGCCGTATTTCAGCAGCGCGTCGGCATAGGCGATGCGCGGGAACGGCGGCTTGGTCACCGTACGGCCGCGGCTGAATTCCTCGAACAGACCGCTCAGCACCGGCGCGATGGTGTCGAACACGTCGTCCTGGGTGACGAAGGCCATCTCGAAATCGAGCTGGTAGAACTCACCGGGCGAGCGATCGGCGCGGCTGTCCTCGTCGCGGAAGCAGGGCGCGATCTGGAAGTAGCGATCGAAGCCCGAGGTCATGATCAGCTGCTTGAACTGCTGCGGCGCCTGCGGCAGGGCGTAGAACTTGCCGGGATGGATGCGCGACGGCACCAGGAAGTCGCGCGCGCCTTCCGGCGACGACGCGGTCAGGATCGGCGTCTGGAACTCGACGAAGCCCGCGTCCCACATGCGCCGGCGGATCGAGGCGATCACCTTCGAGCGCAAGAGGATGTTGTCGCGCATCTTCTCGCGGCGCAGGTCGAGGAAGCGATAGCTGAGCCGCTGGTCCTCGGAGTACTCCTGCTCGCCGGCGACCTGGATCGGCAGCACGGCGGCTTCGGACAGGATCTCGACACTGGCGACCACCAGCTCGACGCGGCCGGTCGCAAGCTTGTCGTTGATGGTCTCGGCGCTACGCGGCACCACCTTGCCGGTGACCGAGATCACGCTCTCCGGCCGGATCGCTTCCAGCGTCTTGAAGATGGTGCTGGAGATGTCGCAGACGCACTGGGTCAGGCCGTGCATGTCGCGCAGATCGACGAACAACAAGTTTCCATGGTCGCGCTTGCGATGCACCCAGCCGGCGAGGCGCACCTCCTGGCCGGCGTGGTCCGGGCGAAGCGCGCCGCAGGTGTGACTCCGATAGCGATGCATCAGCGAAGGTCCTGGCAGGATTAGCGAAGCGGGCCGGCGCAGGTTCAACCACGGGGGCGCGAAAAGGCCCGATTGCCCGCCGCCGGGCGGCGTGAAAGCACACGGATCGGTCCCTTTTGTCAAGGCTTTGGGCCGGTTTCAACGGCCCACGCTGCGGTTGCGAGCCTCAGGGCGAGCCGCTATGACTGCGCCCCATGAGTCTGATCACGGAGACGGCCTCCCTCGCCGCCTTTTGTGGCCGTCTGCGTAGCGCCGAATTCGTTACCGTCGATACCGAGTTCATGCGCGAGACTACCTACTGGGCGAAGTTGTGCCTGGTTCAGGTGGCCGGCCCAGACGAAGCCCACTGCATCGATCCTTTGGCGCCAGGCATGGACCTCGCGCCGCTCTACGCGCTGTTGGCGGACCCGAAGGTGCTCAAGGTGTTCCATGCCGGACGGCAGGACCTCGAGATCTTCTTCAACGCGACCAAGGCCGTGCCCACGCCGGTGTTCGACACGCAGGTCGCGGCGATGGTCTGCGGCTTCGGCGACCAGGTCGGCTACGAGACCCTGGTGGCGAAGCTGGCCAGTGCGCGGCTCGACAAGTCGCAACGCTTCACCGATTGGTCGTTGCGGCCGCTGACCGATCGCCAGATCACCTATGCGCTCGCCGACGTGACGCATCTGCGCAAGGCCTACACCGGGCTCAACAAGATGCTGACGCAGACCGGCCGGCGCGATTGGCTCGAGGAAGAACTCGGCACCCTCACCGACCCCGCGACCTATCAGAACGAACCCAAGGACTCCTGGCGCCGCATCAAGGCGCGCACGCGGAGCCCGCGCATGCTGGCGGTGCTGCAAGCGCTGGCGGCCTGGCGCGAGACCACGGCGCAGGCGATGGACATGCCGCGCCAACGCGTGGCGAAGGACGACGCGCTGCTGGAACTCGCCGCCAGCCTTCCGGCGACGGTCGACGACATCAAACGCTCGCGTCTCGCCAAGCCCTTGGCCAGCGGCAAGTATGTCGACGGCGTGCTGGCGGCGGTGGCGGCGGCGCGCGCGATCCCGGAGGATCAGTGCCCGCGGCTGGAGAAAGTCGACGGCTGGGACAACCAGGCGCCGCGCGCGATGGTCGACCTGCTCAAACTTCTCCTAAAGACCAAGAGCGAGACCCACAACGTCGCGCAGCGGCTGATCGCCACCAGCGACGATCTGGAAGAACTCGCCAATTCTGACAACGCCGACGTCCCCGCCCTGCACGGCTGGCGCCGCGAACTCTTCGGCAACGATGCGCTGAAGCTCAAGCACGGCAAGATCGCGATTGGCCTATCGGCGAACGGCCAGAACGTGGAAGTGTTCGAGCGGTAGTCAGTATCCCGCTGGAACGGCGATATGAAACGGTTTGAGCCTCACGCCGTTTGCTCCAGCTCGTCGATAAAGCCTTCGATGGTGCGCAGGCCGCGGCGCCAGAACGCGGGATTCGTAAGATCGAGGCCAAAGGGAGCCAGTAGTTCCTTGTGCCGTAACTTGCCGCCGGCAGCAAGCATGTCGATGTACTTGGCCTCGAAGTCGGGTACCGCCCTGGTGGCATAGACGTCATAGAGCGCGTAGACCAGGCAATCACCGAAGGCATAGGAGTACATGTAGAACGGCATCTGCACGAAGTGCGGAAAGTTCATCCAGAAATATTTGTATTCATCGTCGAAGGTGCAGGCGGGCCCGCCGCGCTCCTTCACGCCCGCCATCCAGATGTCGCCGATCTGTTCCGGCGAAAGTTCGCCGGACTTGCGCGCTTCGTGAACCTGGCACTCGAAGTCGTGCATACCGACGCAGCCAACGACGGAGCCAAGCATTTCCTCGACCTTGGCCGCCAGCAACGCGCGGCGCTGGAGGGGATCTTTCTCCGCCGCGAGCAGCGTTTGAAAGGCGAGCATCTCGCCGAAGCCCGAGGCCGTTTCGCACAATGTCTGTGGCGAGAGCCACATCAGAGCCCCTTGCGGTGCAGCCAGCACGGCATGCACGGCGTGGCCGACTTCGTGGGCTATGAGCGTGATGTCACGCGGCATGCCCATATAGTGGAGCATGATGTAAGGATGCACCGTGCCTGTCCCGTTGCAGAAGGCGCCGACTTCCTTACCCGGGTGCGCCGGGGCATCGATCCAATTGTTGGCAAAGCACTCGTCGACGATGGCGCCAAGTTTTGGCGAGAACCCCGCATAGGCCGCGCGCACGGTTGCTTGCGCCTCAGCCCAGGGAATCTTACGCGGCACCGTCGTCGGCAACGGCGCGCCGCGGTCCCAGTATTCGAGCTTGTCCACGCCGAACCATTTGGCCTTGAGCTTGTAGTAGCGATGCGTCGTGGTCGCGTAGGCGCCTTTCACGGCGGAGACGAGCGCATCGACAACTTCGTCTTCCACGAGGTTGGCAAGATTGCGCGACGAGACGGGGCGCGCAAACTTGCGCCATTCGTCTTCGATCGCCTTGTCCTTGGCGAGCACGTTGGTGATGAGCGTGTCCAAGGAGGCCTGCGATGCGTAAGCCGCGCCGAGCGCCTTGCCGGCTTCCTTGCGGCGCTCCGACTTGGGATCCATGAATCGGGGACCTGCGGCCATCATCGTCAGCTCCTCCCCGCCGATCTTGACGCGCAGATTGGCGCGAGCCTGGTCGAATAGGCGCACCCAGGCGGCGCGGTTGGCGGTGGCCTTTTCGAGGAAAAGCTTCTCGAGATCGTCGGAGAGTTGATGCGGGCACATGACGCGCTGGTCGCGGACCCAGGGGGCGTAGCGGGCCGCGCCGGGATTCTTCATTTTTTCGGCCAGCGCCGCATCGTCGAGACGGTTGATCTCGAGCGTGAAGAACAGGAGTTTCCCGTTCAGGACGGCCAGACGCTCGAAGGTGTCCTGAGCGAAACGCCCGCGCGCGGGATCGGAGACGTTCGTCGACAGGTACAACTGCGCGTAGCTTTCGATCCGCGTCGTGATCTCGCGAATCGCCTCGAAGTCGGCGATGGATGCACCGAAGGCCTTGCCGTCCATGGCCGCGATCTGCCCGCGATGCTTTTCAAGAGCGGCGACGCGCTGCTCGGCCTCGGCAAACGCGGTCTTGAAGTCGTCACCGTCGGGGGCACTAAACAGGTCTTTGAGATTCCATTCTGGCATCGGACCGAGGTCAACGGCACTGCCTCCCGTCGCGGGATCGTCCTTTCTTGCGATAGCTCGAAGATGAGTCCGCTGCATTTACTGCGTCGACTCCTTCGCGATCGTTTCGTCGATGATCTTCGCGGAATCATCAAGGTACCGGCGACAGCCTTGGGGGTCGATGAAGGGGCTCGCGGCGCCGGGCGCCATCTTCTCGATCTTCGCCTTCATGTTGAACATCGAGCCGTGCGAGGCCAGCATCACGTCGCAGGGGAGGCTGCGCAGGGTGGCGACCGACTTCTTAAAGTCGTCGGCGATCCCCGGATAGCTCGGGTTCTTCACCAGCCGATACTGCGGCAGCACCGTCAGGCTGCAGACCATCAGCACGTTGACCGGCTTGCCGTCGATCTTGGTCTGCATCGTCCAGCTGGTGCAGCCGCGGGTATGGCCCGGCGTGATGTGCATCGTCAACGTCGCCTTGCCGACGGTGATCTTCTCGCCGTCCTTGATCTGGGCGTCGACCTTGATCGGCGCGAAGGCCGGAATGCCCGGCGAGAAATCCGCCTTGCCGCCGCTTTCGAGCACCGGAACGTCGCCGGGGGCGGCGTAGAACTTCGCGCCGCTGTCGGCCTTCAGCCTGGCCAGGCCGGCGGAATGGTCGAAGTGGGCGTGGCTGTTCAGCAGCACCTTGACGTTCTTGATGTCGAAGCCGAGCGCCTTGATGTTCGCCTCGATGATCGGGGCGGACGAGGCATAGCCGCCGTCGGTGACGATCAGGCCGTCGCCGCCGTCGATCAGATACGACGTCACGTCGACGGTGCCGACATAGTAGATGTCGTCGCTGATCTTGAAGGCCGCCTGCGGCCCCGGCTCCGCGGCCTGCGCCGCACCGGCCATGCCCAAACAGAAAACAACGAGCTTCAGCATCGTTCGCTCCCCCTTGGTTATACGCGCTCCAACACCGGCTCCAGATTGAGATGGGCCGCCAGGCGCTCCAGCCGGCGCTGGAACGAGCCCAGGCGGAACAGCGGATCGGAATCCGGCACCGTCAACACGAGCTTGCCGCGGTCGATCTCGATGGTCGTGCGCTCCAGCACATCGACCGCGCCGGCGGACAATGCATAGGAAAGCCGCAGCGCCAATCCAATCGTCTGCACGCGGTGCAGGCGGCGGTCGTCGAGTTGGGTGATCGCGTGTTTGACGGCCGGTTCGCGCGGTTCGCTGCTGCCGTGGCGGTAGTACAGCGCGAGCGCGAGGCCGGCGCGATCCTCGTGGCCGAGCCCGAGGTACGGCAGGCGCAACACCCGCAAGAATGCCTGTTCGCCGCGATAGTCCGGATGCTCCGCCCACCACACGTCGCGCAGGAGGCAGGCGGCGAGCCGCAGCCGCTTTTGCGCGGCGGTCTCGTCCTTGAACAAGGGCGTCATCCACGCAAACGTCTCGTGGCCCGCCTGCGGCGGCCGGTCGGCGGTGCGGGCGATTTCCTCCGCCAGACTGATGAGCGGATCGAGCTTGCGCACACTGTCCGGCAGCGATTTGTAGAACTGGCCTTCGCGCATGCCGTAGATCGAGAACACCAGCGTGCGCGGGCGCGCGATCTCCAGCAGGCGCTCCAGCACCGCCGCCGCGAGCGGCAAGGTGGCAAGGCGGCTCTTCGAAACGCCGGAGATGTGCTCCAGGCTCTTGGTCGAGAGCCGCGAGATCACGTCGAACAGACCGATTGCCTGCGGGCGCTCCAGGGCGAAGTTGTCGAGCACATGCAGCGGATAGTTCATCTGCGCGATGCAGACGCGCGCCAGGGTTCGCCAGGCGCCGCCGACGGCGTAGATCGTCTGGTCCTTGGACTTGGTGATCCACTTGTGCTCGGCCAGCGCCTTGTTGACGATGTTGAGCGCGCGATTGCGGTCGTTGTCCGCCGCCTCGGACAGGCGCAAGAGGCCGAGCGGCAGCGTGGTATGCTCGCTCATGTCGCCGCCGCCGACGTGGACCAGTTCCATGCTGCCGCCGCCGAGATCGGCGACGATGCCCTCGGCCTGCGGAATGCCGCAGAGCACGCCGAGGGCGGAGCGCCGCGCCTCCTGCTTGCCCGAGAGGATCTGCACCTTGATATCGCAGCGCCGCTCGAGCGCCTTGGCGAAGGCTTCGCCGTCGACTGCGTCGCGCACCGCCGCCGTCGCCAGCGCATCGATGCGCGAGGCCCCCAGCGACCGGGCGATGGAAACGAAGCGCGCCACGGTGTCGAAGGCGAGTTTCACGCCCTGGCTGTTGAGCGTGCCGGTCTTCTCCAGCCCGCGCCCAAGCGCGCAGATGACCTTTTCGTTGTAGAGCGGGATGGGCGTGCGGATCTCGCCGTTGTAGACGACGAGGCGGACCGAGTTGGACCCGATATCGACGACGGCGACGGGCTTGCGGCGGACGCTTTGGTCCGCAGCGCGCGCAACGTCGTTTCCCTTGGGCGCCATGGGCAGTGACAACCGGACCAAGACTCACGGAGCCGGCGACCGCCAGCCCGGCCGGTGATATCAGCTTTGACGCCGGCTGGGAACCAGCTTGGGAAGCCGCTTCTTGGCGCGCTCCATGGCGCTGCCCTGGCCCGAGAGGCTGGGATTGGTCATGAAGTATTCGTGCGCCGAGAACGGCGCGCCCTCCACCGCCTCCCGCTCATAGCGGCCATCGGCGCGCAGGTGCCAGCTCTGCAGGTTGTCGTTGTGATTGGCGACCATGATCTGCTCGAGGACCTGCTGGTGCACGGTCGGGTTTTCCACAGGCACGAAGGTCTCGACCCTGGCCAGTAGATTGCGGGGCATCCAGTCGGCGGAGGAGATGAATATCTTCGCTTTGGCCGAGGGCATCTTTCCAGCACATTGGGATCCTAAGCTTAGAATTCCACGTGGACAAGTTGTCGCGGCCGCTTCTATAGTGTCACCTAAATACTAGTGACTCCAGCGTAACTGGACTGGCCACAGTTAGGCCGCAAATGTAATCACACTGGCTCACCTTCGG